>Ga0207695_10000413_pt1 | contig 95053 bp, 67 predicted proteins | sample KBSC54metaG_FD_184354 | JGI IMG/M metagenome (GOLD analysis project Ga0207695, IMG submission 184354) | Corn rhizosphere microbial communities from Kellogg Biological Station, Michigan, USA - KBS C5-4 metaG (SPAdes) (version 2) | ecosystem: Host-associated > Plants > Roots > Rhizosphere > Soil... | reverse complement strand
TCGATGCAGCGCAGCACGCAGCCGAACGGCGGCGCCACGCGCCAGCTCGCATCGCTGTGCCACGCATTCTCGTAGCGGTCGTTCGGCTGGTCGGGCGACTTGTAGATCCGCACGAGCCCCGGGTGCTCGGGATCGCTGCCGGCGACCGGATGATCCTCGAGTTCGCCGAAGCGCCGCGCGAACGCGACGTGCTCGGCGCGCGTGATGTCCTGGTCGCGCAGGAACAGCACGCGATGCCGGAGCAGCTGCGCGCGGATCTCCGCGAACAGGCCGTCGTCGTGCACGGCGTCGGCGAGGCTCACATCCAGCAGTTCCGCGCCGATCGCGCAGGTCAAGGGTTCGACTCGCATGCGCGCCTCCTCAGACGATGAACACCGACGAACCGGTCGTCTTGCGCGATTCGAGATCGCGGTGCGCCTGCGCGGCATCCTGCAGCGCATAGCGCTGGTTGATCTCGATCCGGATGCGGCCGGCCGCGACATGCGCGAACAGTTCGCCGGCCAGGTCGTTCTTCTCGGCAGGATCGGCGATGTAGTCGGCCAGCGCCGGGCGCGTCAGGTACAGCGAGCCCTTCATCGCGAGGCGTTGCGGATCGAACGGCGGGATCGGGCCCGACGCGGTGCCGACGCACACCATCAGTCCGCGCCGCTTCAGCGAATCGAGCGAGCCTTCGAAGGTGTCCTTGCCGACGCTGTCGAACACGACGTCGACGCCCGCGCCATCCGTCAGTTCGCGCACGCGTTTCGCGACATCCTCGCGGCTGTAGTCGATCGTATGGTCGCAGCCGTGCGCGCGGGCGATATCGGCCTTGCGTGCGCTGGACACGGTGCCGATCACCGTGAGCCCGAGCAGCTTCGCCCATTGCGACACGATCAGCCCGACGCCGCCGGCGGCCGCGTGCAGCAGCAGCGTGTCGCCCGGCGCGAACGCGTGGATGCGGCGCAGCAGGTACGCCGACGTCAGCCCGCGCATCGTCATCGCCGCGGCGGTGTCGCACGCGATGCCGGCCGGCAGCCGGATCAGCGGCGCGGCCGGGATCAGCCGTTCGGTGCCGTACGCGCCGAGCGTGTTGATGAAGCCCGTATAGGTCACGCGATCGCCGGCGGCGACGTTCGTCACGCCGGGGCCGACGGCCTCGACCACGCCGGCCGCCTCGACGCCGATGCCGGACGGCAGCGGAACCGGATACAGGCCGCTGCGGAAATAGGTATCGGCGAAGTTCAGGCCGACCGCCTCGTGCCGCAGGCGCACCTGGCCGGGGCCCGGGTCGCCGACGTCGACTGCTTCCCAGCGCAGCACGTCGGGGCCGCCGGTTTCGTGGAATCGCACTGCATGTGCCATCGTGTTCTCCGTATGGTGTCAGTCGGATGCGCGTCGCGCATCGTCGGGTTCGTTCGTGCCCGGCGGCGTCGCGGCTGCGCCGGCCGCCTGCGGCTCGTCCAGTTCGGCCCAGTCGGCGTCGGCCAGGTAGCGCCGCGCGGCCGGGAAAATCACGCCTTCCATCCGCCCCATCTGCTCGAACGCGCCGTGTGCATAGCGCGCGAGCGCTGTGTCGAACGCGGCCGACGGCAGCCCGTCCACGGCGATTCGCGCCAGTGCGTCGAGCGCTTGCGCGTCGCGCTGCCGCTGGCGGTCGAGTTCGTCCAGCTCGGCCGCGACGCACTCCGCACGGGCGCGCAATGCCGCGAACAGCCGCGCTTCGGCAGCCGTGCCGAAACGTGCGTGCTGCAGCGCGGCGAGCGACGCCAGCGCACCCTGCGCGTCGACTGCTTGCCGCCGCGGCCCGTTCGCGGCATCGCCGCACCCCATCAGCGCTTGCAGCAGCACGCCGACCGCGCGATGCGCATCGAGACAGCGCGCCATCACGCGCGCCTCGGCCGGCGAACGCTGCGACGTGCATACGAGCACCGGCACGCCGCTCGTCGCCAGCAGGCGCTGCCGCCGCGCGCAGGTTGCCGCATCGGCATCGTGCGGCAGCGCCGCGACACAGATCAGGTCGCAGCCGAGCTCGCCGGCGAGCGTGTCGGGCGACGTGTCGCCGGCCGCCGCGATCGCATGGGACAAGCCCTGCGCCCGGGCGGCGGCTTCCACTTTCGCACCGTGTTCCGGCAGCCGCGCTCCGGATAAACGCGAGTCCGGCGCGGCACCGGGCAGCACGAACGTGACCCGCGCGCCGACCGCACGGGCCAGTTCGAGCGCATGGCCGATCGCGTCGATGCCGCCGGGCGCGCCGTCGACCGTCACGAGCAGATGGCGGTACATCGCGCCGCTCCGCTTATCCGGCGGTCGACGCACTGCACAGCGCGCCGGTCGATACGATCTTCATGGGTGCCCTCCTCGTGGTGTTCGTCATTCGTCATGCATCGGAACCCATGCTATCGGCACGGCGCCGGTGCGGCCCCACTCGTCGCGGGGGGGATTGACGCGCGAACGCGGTTCGGCCGATCCTTCCCCCCACGCCCACCCCGGACGCTGGCCCGCACGGCACCGCCGGATTCCGACTGCTGCCCCGATGGCCCGCCCACCCGATCGCACCGACGCGCCCCCCACCGAACTGGTCCTGAAGACGACCGCGCCGCGCGTGCCGGCGCAGTTGCTCGCCCGCGCGCGGCTGAGCCTCGCCGCACCGGCGTTCGACGGCCGTCCGGTCACGCTCGTGCAGGCGCCGGCCGGCTACGGCAAGACGTCGCTGCTCGCGCAATGGCGCCGCGAATACCTCGCGCTCGGCCGCGCGGTCGTGTGGCTGTCGGCCGACGAGCGCGACGACGCGCCGCGGCTGCTGCAAGGGCTCGTGCAGGCGGTGCGCACCGGCTGCGCGCGGCCCGGCTTCGGGCGCCTGATCCCGGGCGGCGCGGCACGCGCGCTGGACGGCCTGACCGCGTGGCTGGCCGAGGTCGCGCAACTGTCGATCGACGCGCTGCTGATCGTCGACGACGCGGAGCGGCTGCCGGCCGCCGGCCTCGACGCGCTGACCTACGTGCTGCACAACGCGCCGCAAAACCTGCGTGTGGTCGTCGCGGCGCGGCGCGGGCTCGATCGCGCGGCCGGCGACCTGCTCGCCGGCGGGCAATGCACGCTCGCGGGCCCCGACTGGCTGCGCTTCACGCTCGACGAGACGATCGCGCTGGTCGGCGCGCGCTTCGCGCAGCGCGTCGACGCCGACGCGTGCGCGCGGCTGTTCGAACGCGTCGACGGCTGGCCGCTCGGGCTGCAACTCGCGATGGCCGCGATGGCGCGCTCGGCCGATCCGCGCCAGGCGGTCGACGCGCTCGCCGCACGTGTGGACGGCACGCGCGACCGGCTCGTGGAACTACTGCTCGCGAACCTGTCGGCCGACGACACCGCGTTCCTGACGCGCACGAGCGTCGCCGATCGCCTGCATCCGTCGCTGTGCGCCGCGCTGCTCGACGACGCGGGCGCGCCCGACCGGCTCGCGCGGCTCGCGCCCGACCGGCTCGCGCGGCTCGCGCGCGACACGCCGCTGTTCATTGCATCGGACGATTCGGACTGGTGCCGGCTGCATCCGCTCGTGCGCGACACGCTGCGCGACCGCCTGGCCGCGGGCCCGGACGCGGAGCGCAGCGTGCTGCATGCGCGCGCGGCCGCGTGGCTCGACGCGCACGGGATGACCGAGGAAGCCGCGCGCCACGCGTATGCGGCCGGCCAGGTCGAGACCGCGTATGCGCTCGCGCAGCGCTGCCTCGAGGATGCGATCAAGCAGGGCCGCATCAACGACGTGCTCGACTGGCTCGCACTGCTGCCCGACGCGGAGCTCGACAAGCGCCCGACGCTGCGGATCGCGGTCGCATGGGCGCTGGCGCTCGGCGAGCGCCATGTCGAGGCGCAGCGCCAGATCGCGGGCATCCTGGCCGACTCCGGCACGCCGGCCGCGATGCGCTACGAATGCGCGCTGATCCTCAGCGCGGCCGCGTATTACGCCGATGAAATCGATCGCTTCGTCGAACTGTTCGAACCGTGGGCCGACTTCACGCCGCCGGCGGCGACGTGGCTCGCGCAGATGCATGCGAACCGGCTGTCGGCGCGCGCGATCATCGTCGGCGAACCGGCGCAGGCGCGCCGCTTCCAGCAGGCCGCGCCGCGCGGCGAGACGGCGGCCGGGTTCGGCTATGTCGCGCGCTGGGGCGAGCTGATCACGGGCCTGAGCTACCTGCGCGAAGGCCAGATCCGGCTCGCGGACGACGCGCTGTCGCCGGCGCTGGCGCGCGCGGAAGCCGATCTCGGTCGCCGCCATCCGCTGACCTGCATGCTCGCGGCCATGTGCGCGGCGATCGCGTACGAGGCCGACCGCGTCGACCAGGCCGCCGCGCTGCTCGCGAACCGGCTCGACGTGCTCGAACACGCGGGCACGCCCGACACCGTGCTGCTCGGCTATCGCACCGCCGCGCGCATCGCGCTGCTGCGCGGCGTCGAGCACCGCGCGATCGACCTGCTCGAGGCGCTCGACGCGATGGGCGTCGCGCGCCGGCTGCCGCGCCTGTCGGTCGCGAGTCTCGCCGAGCAGGTGCGCATTCACGCGGCGCGCTATCGCGAGGCGACCTGCCATGCGCTGGTCGAGCGCATCGACGCGATCGCCGCGGCCGAGTTTCCGTCGCACGGGCCGCTGTGGCGGCGCCCCGTCGTGCTGCTGCAGGCGACCGCGCATGCCGGCGCGGCGCTCGCCGCGCGCCGCTGGGACGACGCAAGCGCCGCGCTCGACGAAGCGGCCGTGCTGGCCCGCGAAATGAGCATGGGGCGCGAGCGCATCGAGATCATGGCGCTCGGCGCGTTCGCGCTCGAACAGTCGGGCGGCAGCGGCCGCGCACTGCTCGACGAGGCGATGAACCTCGCGGACATGTTCGGGCTCACGCGCACGCTCGCCGACGCGCATCCGGCCGTTGCCGACTGGGCGCGCCGCGCCGGCGACGAGGCGGCCGCCGGCGACGGCCCCGCGCGGCACGCGCTGCCGCAGCCGCGCATCGTGCCGCCCGCGCCGCGCGGCGCGGCCAGCCCGCGCGCGGTGCCGAGCGTCGTGCTGACGCCGAAGGAGCGCGCGATTCTCGAACTGCTCGCGCGCAACCTGTCGAACAAGGAAATCGCGGTCGCGCTCGCCGTCGGCGAGGAAACCGTGAAGTGGCACCTGAAGAACCTGTTCGGCAAGCTCGACGCCAGCTCGCGCAAGCATGCGGTGCGCCGCGCACTGGTGCTCGGGCTGCTCGAAAGCGCACCTTGAAGCTGGCCTGAAACGGCCTGTTCCGCCCGCATTGCGGCGTCGTTCGTCGTTGCAATAGCTGCGGCCATTGCGCCTCCTCTCGCCTTGCACGCGCCCAAAGGAAGACCCGTTGAGGGACGGGCGGAAAGGCATGTTCGCCAGCCCGTTTTCAGCGTGAACAGGCCCTGACCGCCCTTCGATTCTCCGCAACCCTGCCCCCCGCGCATGGGGGGGAGCGGCCGCCCGCCGTTGCGTAGTCTTTCCGCACGGCTCGCGCCGGCGTCGCATGTGTCGCCTTCCCGCCTGCCCCGATGCTTCCCCGCTTCACCCGGTCGGGCTCGATCCCGGCCGGTCCAATACGACCCTGGAGACTTCATGAAGACGAAACTGGCCGCGCTCGCGGCGCTTGCCGGCTGTTCGGCGCTCGCTCACGCGCAATCCTCCGTCACGCTCTACGGCGTGGTCGACACGGGCCTGCTTTACCAGAGCACGTCGGCCGCGTCGTTCAGCCCGACCGCGCCGAATACCGGCAAGGTGTTTCGCATGAAGGACGGCGGCATCTATTCGAGCTTCTGGGGCATCAAGGGAAGCGAGGACATCGGCGGCGGCTACAAGATCAACTTCAAGCTGCAGGGTTCGTTCGACAGCGGCACCGGCAAGCTGCAACTGAGCGACACGCCGGGTGCCGTCGCGATCTTCAACCAGGTCGCGTCGCTCGGCGTGTCGGGCCCGTTCGGCACGTTCACGGCCGGCCGCCAGATCGTGCCGATGATCTACGCGATGGCCGACACCGACGTGCGCAACGCGCAGTTCTTCGGCAGCGTGCTGACCGCGTGGCTCGGCCTGAACACCGCGGCCGGCTGGCCGGGGACCAGCACCAACGGCGCGATCGGCGCGCTGTACGACAGCAATGCGCTCGTCTATCAGTCGCCGACGTTCGCGGGCGCGTCGATCGCGCTCGAATACGCACAGGGCGGCGTCGCCGGGCAGTTCCAGGGCGGCACGCGCGAATCGGTCGTGCTCAGGTATGCGAACTACGGGCTGAATGCATCGGCCGTCTACTACAACGGCCACGACACGAACCCGGCACCGGGCGCCGCACCGACCGGCGTCGACAACAACCGCTTCATCTACGTCGGCGCGAAATACACGATCCGCGATTTCTCGGTGTCGGCGTCGTACGGCAACGGCAGGAATCCCGCGCACGCGGACCGCGTGAACCTCGACATGCTGTCGGCAGGCGTCGGCTACCGCTTCACGCCCGCGCTGCAGGTCACCTCCGCCGTGTACTACCTGAAGGACCGCAACCGTTCCGAGAACCGCTCGACGGCGGTCGTGCTCGCGGCCGACTACAGCCTGTCGAAGCGGTCGATGGTGTATGCGCAGGTCGGCCGCGTGAACAACCGCGGCACGATGGGCCAGATGCTCGTGTACGGGCAGCCGGTCGCGCCGGGTGTCGGCACCACGGCCGCGATGGTCGGGCTGCGGCACAACTTCTGACGATGCGATGACCTGACGCGGAACGAACCAGGCGGCGCTCGGGTGCGATTCGCGGCCGCGGCCTGCATCGATTCCGGGGATCGGCTACAGTGGGCGTTTTTCGGCGCGCTCCGGCGTCGTCGCCGCACCGCGGACCGTGCGCGAGCGCGGCGGCACGGCGGAGCGCGGATCACCCACCTCGTCGACGAGCGAACTTCCATGCCCGACCTGTCCGCCTTCCCGATCACGCAAAAGTGGCCGGCCCAGCATCCCGACCGTCTCCAGCTCTACTCGCTGCCGACGCCGAACGGCGTCAAGGTGTCGATCATGCTCGAGGAAACCGGCCTGCCGTACGAGCCGCACCTCGTGCGCTTCGACACGAACGACCAGTTGTCGCCCGCGTTCCTGTCGCTGAACCCGAACAACAAGATTCCGGCGATCATCGATCCGAACGGCCCCGACGGCAAGCCGCTGCCGCTGTTCGAATCGGGCGCGATCCTGATCTATCTCGCGGACAAGACCGGCCAGCTGATCCCGAAGGATCTCGCCGGCCGCTACGAGACGATCCAGTGGGTGATGTTCCAGATGGGCGGCATCGGCCCGATGTTCGGCCAGGTCGGCTTCTTCCACAAGTTCGCCGGCCGCGACTACGAGGACAAGCGCCCGCGCGACCGCTACGTCGACGAGTCGAAGCGCCTGCTCGCCGTGCTCGACGCGCATCTCGCGAACCGCAAGTGGATGATGGGCGACACGTACACGATCGCCGACATCGCGATCTTCCCGTGGGTGCGCAACCTCGTCGGCTTCTACGAAGCGGGCGATCTGGTCGGCTTCGGCGAATTCCGGCACGTCGCGCGGGCACTCGACGCGTTCGTCGCGCGTCCGGCCGTCGCGCGCGGGCTCAATATCCCGGCACGCAGCTGACCGGCGACGCGGGCGCGCCGTGTGCGGCCCGCGATAATCCGCGCAGCCCGCCGCATTGCGCGGCGGGTGTCGCTTCCTTCCGTTCGGCGCGTTCGCGGCCGCCGTTCGCTGTTTGCCGATGCTACTTCCCGCCCGACCCTTCCGGTCGTTCCGGCGCTCCGTCGGCCAGCCCCGCCAGCAACTTTCCCAGCAATTGCGACAACTGCGCCTGTTCCGCGTCCGACAGCGCAGCCAGCAGCGCGCGCTGGTTGTCGATATGCGCGACGACCGCTTCGTCGATCAGCGCGCGGCCGGTTTCCGTCAGCGCGACAAGCGTGCCGCGCCCGTCGGCGGGGTTCGGTCGGCGCTCGACCCAGCCGGCCTTCTGCAGCCGGTCGATGCGCGCGGTCATCCCGCCCGACGACATCATCAGCGCGTCGTACAGCGCGGTCGGCGTCAGCGCGAACGGCGCACCGCCGCGCCGCAGCGTCGCGAGCACGTCGAATTCGCCCGGCTGCATCCCGTAGCGCGCAAACAGCGGATTGAGACGGTCGCGCGCGATCACCAGCGCGGCTTCCTGCAATCGGCCCATCACGACCATCGACGAAGCGTCGAGATCCGGACGCTCCGCGCGCCATTGCGCGAGCGCATGCGCGGCTCGATCCATTAACCCTCCTCGGCTCACTAGTTATCTTGACGTCGAGATAAATCGGCGTTTACCTTGACGTCGAGATACTTTACATGAAAACGCACGGCACCCGGACGGATGCCGTGCACCGATACCGAGGGCCTGTCGATGAATCGCTTCACTTCCCCCGGATGGCGGCTCGCCGCCATCGTGCTCGTCGGGCTGAACCTGCGGCCCGCGCTTGCCGCCGTCGGCCCGCTGCTCGACATGATCCAGCGCGAGACCGGCATCGGCGACGGCGCGGCCAGCCTGTTGACGACGATCCCGATCCTGCTGATGGGGCTCGGTGCGCTGAGTGCGCGGCGCCTGCAGCGCGTGACGGGCATCGCGGGCGGCGTATGGCTCGGCGTCGCGCTGATCGGGCTGGCCTGCGTATCGCGCATCGGTGCGCAGCACGCGTGGCTGCTGCTCGCGAGCGCCTGTTGCGCGGGCGTCGGGATCGCGATGGTGCAGGCGCTGCTGCCCGGTTTCGTAAAGGCGCATTTCGCGACGCGCGTCGGCGGCGCGATGGGCGTCTATTCGACGTCGATCATGGGCGGCGCGGTGCTCGCGAGCGTCGTCGCGCCGTTTGCCGCGGCGCGCTGGGGCTGGCTCGCCGCGCTCGCGGGCTGGGCGCTGCCGGCCGCGGTGGCCGCGCTCGCGTGGCCGCTGGCCGGTCGCGGCGGCGATGCGCTCGCCGCCGGGCCGGCTTCGGCGTCGGCTGCGCAGCCGTCGCGTTCGCCGCGCGCATGGCGGCTCGCGCTGTTCTTCGGGATCGCGACGGGCGCGTACACGCTGGTGCTCGCGTGGCTGCCGCCGTACTACATGCGGCTCGGCTGGTCGCCGACGGCGGCCGGCAGCCTGCTCGGCGGCGTGACGCTCGCGGAAGTCGTCGCGGGGCTGACGATCTCGGCAACGATCGACCGCCTGCCCGATCGCCGGCCCGCGCTGCATGCGGCGATCGTGTCGCTGTTCGTCGGGTTGCTGGCGATGCTGGCCGCGCCCGAAGCGCTCGCGCTGCCGGCCGCGCTGCTGCTCGGCGCGGGAATCGGTGCGCTGTTTCCGCTGTCGCTGATCGTCACGGTCGACCATGCGGCGACGCCCGCCGACGCCGCATCGCTGACGGGGTTCGTGCAGGGTGTCGGCTACCTCATCGCCGGGTTGTTTCCGTTCGCGGCCGGCGTCGTGCGCCAGCATCTCGCGGACCTGACGCCCGCGTGGGTGGCGATGGCGTGCCTGTGCGTCGTACTGTTCGCGCTGGCGGCGGGTTTTGCGCCGCGGCTCGCGCGGCGTGTTGCGAGTGCTTAGGCGGTCGGCCGCACGTCAGCCGCTCGTTTCCCGCTCCGACGGCAACCGTCGATAGGCACGCATCGCCGCAAATCGCACGCGTCTTCGTCGCACAGCCGGCACACCCGGATCGCGGGCTGCACGTCGTCGGCCAGTGCGCCGATCAGTTGTTCTCAGGTCGGCATGAGGCATGGGTGGCGAACACGGTTCGACCGTCATCGTGCGCGTGACGTCCGCGATCGCCGATCCGCGTGCGACGCGCACCTGCGCGAACGTCGTGCCGAACGCCGTCCGGCGCAATGTGCGATCAGCCCGCGCTCGCGTACAACGTCGAATCCGCGAACCCTTCGGCGTCGAGCACGCGCCCGATCAGGATCAGCGCGGTACGCTCGATCCGCGTGCCCTGCACCTTGCCGACGATGTCGGCGAGCGTGCCGGTCACGCGCTCTTCGTCGGGCCAGCTCGCGCGATAGATCACCGCGACCGGGCAATCGGCGCCGTAATGCGGCAGCACTTCGTCGACGATGCGCGCGAGATGGCGCACGCCGAGATGGATCGCGAGCGTCGCGCGGTGCGCGGCGAGCGAGCCGAGCGCTTCGCCTTCCGGCATCGTCGTCTTGCCCGCGAAGCGCGTGAGGATCACCGTCTGAGCCACGCCCGGCAGCGTCAACTCGACGCCGAGCGTCGCCGCGCACGCGGCCGTGGCCGTCACGCCCGGCACGATTTCGTACGGAATCCCGAGCGCCTTCAGCCGGCGGATCTGCTCGCCGATCGCACCGTACAGCGACGGATCGCCCGAATGCACGCGCGCGACGTCCTGCCCTTTCGCATGTGCGGCGGCGAGCAGCGCGACGATCGCGTCGAGGTCGAGCTCGGCCGTATTGACGACCTGCTCCGCGCGATGGCCGTCGAGCACGGCCGCCGGCACCAGCGAGCCCGCATACAGGATCACCGGGCAGGTGCGCACGAGGCGCTGGCCCTTCACCGTGATCAGCTCCGGGTCGCCGGGGCCCGCGCCGATGAAATACACCGTCATCGAAAAATCTCCGTCAATTCGTTGAACGATCGGCCGCGCGGCGTCACGCGCGCGCGGCCGGATCGAGTGCGTCGAGCAGCGCGGCGGCCGAGTCGAACGCGCGGTCGGCGTCGGGCAGCGGCGGCCGCCGCAGCATCACGACCGGCAGCCTGCGTTCGCGCGCGACGTCGAGCTTGGCCTCGGTGGACGCACCGCCGCTGTTCTTGCTGACGACGACGTCGATCCCCATCAGCGCGAACAGCGCGCGCTCGCCGTCGAGCGTGAACGGCCCGCGCGCGGCGACGATCTGCGCGCGCGCGTTGCCGGGATGCGGATCGAGGCAGCGCACGAGCCAGAACTGGTGCGGCGGGATCGCGTCGAGATGCGCGAGCGGCTCGCGGCCGAGCGTGAACAGCGGCCGCTTGAACGGCGCGAGCGCGGCCTCGATGCCGGCCCAGTCGTCGACCATTCGCCAGTCGTCGCCGGGTTGCGGCACCCATGGCGCGCGGCGCAGCGCCCACAGCGGCACGCCCGCGTCGCGCGTCGCGGCAGCCGCGTTCGCGCTGATTCGTGCGGCATACGGATGCGTCGCGTCGATCACGAGGCCGATGCCGGCGCCGCGCAGATACGCGGCCAAGCCGGCGGCGCCGCCGAAACCGCCGACGCGCACGTCGCAGCGCAGGTCGTCGGGCACCTTGCCGAGGCCGGCCAGGCTATACACGTGGTGCGGACCGAGTGCACGCGCGATTTTCAGCGCATCGCCGGTGCCGCCGAGCAGCAGGATGCGCGCGCTCATCGCGCCTGCCCGACGAAGCGGCCCTGCCGGTCGATCGCGAACATCTCGACGGCGACCGATGGCGGCACGATATCGCGCGCGACGCGCAGCGCCCGCGCGCAGACGAGATCGCCGAGCGGCACGCCCGCGGCCAGCGCCAGCTTCAGCGCCTCCTGGCTCGTGTTCGCGGCGCGCATCGCCGCCTGCAGCGCATCGCTCGCGCCGGCCTCGGCCGCCCACTGCGCGAGCAGCGGCAGGTCAATGCTCGAATGGCGGCTGTGCAGGTCGAGGTGGCCGGCCGCGAGCTTGCTGAGCTTGCCGAAGCCGCCGCACATCGACAGCCGCGCGACCGGCGCGCGCCGCAGATGCTTGAGCACCGCGCCCGCGAAATCGCCCATCTCGACCAGCGCCATGTCGGGCAGGTGGTAGTGCGCGCGCATCGCGTCCTCGCTCGTATTGCCCGTGCATGCGGCGATATGCTGGATGCCGTTCGCGCGCGCGACGTCGATGCCCTGGTGGATCGACGCGATATAGGCCGAGCACGAGAACGGCCGCACGATGCCGGTCGTGCCGAGAATCGACAGCCCGCCGACGATGCCGAGGCGCGGGTTCATCGTCTTCAGCGCGAGCGCTTCGCCGCCTTCGACGCCGATCGTCACGTCGAAGCCGCCCGTGTAGCCGTGCTCGGCCGCCAGCGCGTCGAGGTGCGTCGTCATCATCCGGCGCGGCACCGGGTTGATCGCCGGTTCGCCGACCGGCAGCGTCAGCCCCGCACGCGTGACCGTGCCGACGCCCGGCCCCGCGTGAAAACGCACGCCGGGCGCCGCCGCGAGCGCGACGCGCGCGAAGATCAGCGCGCCGTGCGTGACGTCCGGATCGTCGCCGGCATCCTTGATCGTGCCGGCTTCGGCGCCGTCGGCCGTGATCCGGCAGAACTCGAGTCGCATCATCACGCGCTGCCCCTTCGGCAGCACGATCTCGACCGCATCGTCCGCGTGGCCCGCGAGCAGCAGGCGCGCGGCCGCGAGCGACGTCGCGGTCGCGCAGCTGCCGGTCGTATAGCCGAAGCGCAGCGGCGCGTGCTGTTCGGGGGTTTCGTCGCGCATCACGCGTCCATCGGGTTCGACGGTCCGGCCGCGTCGGGCTTGCGCACGTCGTACAGCGTGACCGGCAACGGCTGCCGCCATGTATCGAAGCGGCCGAGCGGTTCGGCATGCGCGAGCGACACCCGCGTGAGCGTGCCGCCGTGCACATCGCGCCACACGGCGAGCGCCATCTCGCCCTGCAGCGTGACCGCGTTCGCGACCAGCCGGCCGCCGGGTTTCAGCGACGACCAGCACGCGTCGAGCACGCCGGGCGCCGTCGCACCGCCGCCGATGAAGATCGCATCCGGCGCGGCGAGCCCGGCGAGCGCATCGGGCGCGCGCCCCGCGACGAGTTGCAGGCCCGGCACGCCGAGCGCGTCGCGGTTGTGCTCGATGTAGCGCTGCCGCTCCGCATGCGCTTCGATCGCAATCGCCTGGCATGACGGATGCGCACGCATCCATTCGATGCCGATCGAGCCGCTGCCGGCGCCGACGTCCCACAGCAGCTCGCCGGGCGCGGGCGCGAGGCGCCCGAGCGTCATCGCGCGCAGGTCGCGCTTGGTGAGCTGGCCGTCGTGGCGGTACGCATCGTCGGGCAGGCCGGGCGTGAGCGCGCGGCGCGGCGCGTCGGGGCCGGCCTGGCAGTCGAGCGCGACGAGATTGAGCGCGGCCGTTTCGTCGACGCTCCAGTCCTGAGCGAGGCCGTCGAGACGCCGCTCGAGCGGGCCGCCCAGATGTTCGAACACGCTGATGCGCGTCGGCCCGAAGCCGCGTGCGGCGAGTTCGGCCGCGACGGCGGCCGGCGTGCGGCCGTCGGCGCTCAGCACGAACAGGCGCCGGCCCGGCAGCAGGTGGCGCGCGAGCGTCGCGAGCGGACGCCCGACGAGCGACACCGCGCCGATATCCTGCAGCGCCCAGCCGAGGCGCGCGGCCGCGAGCGACAGCGACGACGGCGCGGGCAGCACGCGCCATTCGTCGGGGGAAAGCTCGCGCGCGAGCGTGGCGCCGACGCCGAACAGCATCGGGTCGCCGCTCGCGAGCACGCAGACGGGCGACGGGCGACGCGCGAGCACGCCCGCGACGTCGAACGGCGACGGCCACGTTTCGCGCGCGGCCGGCAGCCGTGCGGGCAGCATGTCGAGATGCCGCTGCGCGCCGACGACGAGCGTCGCGTCGAGCAGCGCGCGCCGCGCGCTGCGTCCGAGCCCCGCGTAACCGTCGTCGCCGATGCCCACTACCGTCAGCCACGCCGTCATGCACCCTTCCCCATCGTTCGATTCCATCGTGTCGCCGCGCGGCCGAAAAAAGGCCGGCGCAGCCGTCCGCATTGCGAAAGACGGCATGGTACCGTGTTCCATCCCGCGTTTCACCTGCCGGCCCGCCGGCGCCGGGCCAACCCCCGCTTCGTCCGCCGAGAACGGCTTTCCGGTCGCGAGTCGCGGTCGAAATCGGGTATCCTACGGCCGTTCGTTCGCCGGTGCCCTTCGGGGCCGAAGAGGGAACACAGGGCGCGCCGCGCGCCGCTGTGGCTGCCCCCGCAACTGTAGACAGCGAGCCGATCTCCCCCTCACGCCACTGGTTCGACCGGGAAGGCCGGGAGCCGGCGCCGACCTGTCAGCCAGGAGACCTGCCGGCCAGAAAGTGCGTGCGTGCCAGTCGGCGTCGGGCGGGGTGTACCGATGCGTTGGCCCGCGGCGCGACACTGTCCCGATACCCCGTTGAGTTCCGCCCCCGATTCGATTCCTGCGTCGCCCGTCGTGCGCCCGTCGGCCTGCCCGGGGCTCGTGCGCGTCGTCGCGGCCGCCGATGGCGGGCTGTGCCGGATCAAGCTGCCGGGCGGCCGGCTCGACGCGCGCCAGGCGCGCGCGATCGCCGCCGCCGCGCGCGCATACGGCTCCGGCGCGATCGACGCGACCAATCGTGCGAATCTGCAGCTACGCGGCATTCGCGACGGCGCGGCCGACGCGCTGACGCGCGCGTTGCTCGACGCGGGGCTCGGGCCGCGCGCCGATGTCACCGCAAAATCGACCGCGGCCGCAGCCGCCGATGCCGCCGCACTCGCCGCGAGCGACGACGTCCGCAATGTCATGCTCAGCCCGCTCGCCGGACACGACCCCGCCGCGCTCGTCGACAGCCGCGCGCTCGCCGTTCCGCTGCTCGACATGCTGGCAAGCGAGCCGCGCCGCGGCGAGCTGTCGCCGAAATTCGGCATCCAGCTCGACGGCGGCGAATCGGTCGCGGCGCTCGATCATCCGCACGACATCTGGCTCGCCGCATGGCGCCGCGGCGACGGCGTGGTGCGCATCGCGGCCGGGCTGGCCGGCTGCCCGCCGGTCGCGCACGACGACATGCCTGCTTCGGTCGATGTGTCGCCCGACCAGAGCGTCGCGCTCGTCCGCGCGCTGCTGCTCGCGTTCCTCGATCTCGCGTCGGCCGACGTCACGCGGATGCGGGCACTGCTCGCGACGTGCGGCGAACGCGCGTTGCTCGAACGCGCGCAGCACTACCTGCCCTTCCCGCTCACGGCCGATCCCGCGCTCGCCGGCTGGCGGCGCAGGCGTTCCGATGCCGCACTGCGTTTCGGCGCGCGTTTGTCGCTCGACGCGGCGCGCTGCAGCGTCGGCGCGCAATTCGTGCTCGGGCGGCTCGATGCAATGCAACTGGAACGGCTCGCCGCATTGGCCGAAGCCGACGGCGACGGCACGCTGTCGATGACGCCGTGGCAAGGCGTGTTCATCCACGGCGTGTCGCACGCACGCGCACCGGCCACGCTCGATGCGCTCGCGGCGCTCGGCCTCGTCTGCGCATCGTCCGACCCGCTTGCGACGCTCGTCGCGTGCACCGGCAGCGCGGGCTGCGCGAAAGCGCACGCCGACACGAAACGCGACGCGCTCGCGCTCGCCGCGCGCATCGGCCATCCGGTCGACGTGCACCTGACCGGCTGCGAGCGCCACTGCGCGCTGCCGCATCCCGCTGCGTACACGCTGGTCGCGGTCGCGCCCGCGCACTACGACCTTTACCGGCGCGACGCCGCCACGGGCCTCGGCGCCCCGCTCGCGCGCCATCTGACGATTGACCAGGCCGCGGCCCGACTGACGGGCACGGCACAGCCAGGACACACCGATGCTTGACTACATTCGCGACGGGCAGGAAATCTACCGCCAGTCGTTCGCGACGATCCGCGCCGAGGCCGACCTGTCGCACGTTCCGCCCGATCTCGAGAAACTCGCGGTGCGCGTGATCCACGCGTGCGGGATGGTCGACGTCGTCTACGACCTGCGCTTCTCGGCCGGCGCCGGCACCGCGGGCCGCACGGCGCTCGCGGCCGGCGCGCCGATCCTGTGCGACGCGAAGATGGTTGCCGAAGGCATCACGCGCGCGCGGCTGCCGGCCGGCAATCCCGTGATCTGCACGCTCGGCGAGCCGGAGGTGCCCGATCTCGCGCGCCATCTCGGCAACACGCGCTCGGCCGCCGCGCTCGAACTGTGGCGCCCGCATCTCGCGGGCAGCGTCGTCGTGATCGGCAATGCGCCGACCGCGCTGTTCCACCTGCTCGACATGATCGACGCCGGCGCGCCGCGCCCCGCGCTGATCCTCGGATTCCCGGTCGGCTTCATCGGCGCGGCCGAATCGAAGGCGATGCTCGACGCCGACAGCCGCGGCGTGCCGTACGTCGCGCTGCTCGGCCGGCGCGGCGGCAGCGCGATGGCGGCCGCCGCGGTCAACGCGCTCGCGACGGAGGTCGAATGACGACCGCACGCGGACGCTTGTTCGGGGTCGGCGTCGGCCCCGGCGACCCCGAACTGATGACGATCAAGGCGCTGCGCGTGCTGCAGGCCGCGCCCGTGGTCGCGTATTTCGTCGCGAAGGGCAAGAAAGGCAATGCTTACGGCATCGTCGAAGCGCACCTGCTCGACACACAGACGCAGCTGCCGCTCGTCTATCCGGTGACGACCGAGGCATTGCCGCCGCCGCTCTGCTACGAGACGGTGATCGCCGACTTCTACGATACGGCCGCCGAAATCGTCGCGGCGCACCTCGACGCGGGCCGCGACGTCGCGGTGATCTGCGAAGGCGATCCGTTCTTCTACGGCTCGTACATGTACCTGCACGACCGCCTCGCACCGCGCTACGACACCGAGGTCGTGCCGGGCGTGTGCGCGATGCTCGGCGGCACGGCCGTGCTCGGCCAGCCGCTCGTCTATCGCAACCAGAGTCTGTCGGTGCTGTCGGGCGTGCTGCCCGAGCACGAGCTGCGCGCGCGGCTCGCGCAGGCCGACGCGGCCGTCGTGATGAAGCTCGGCCGCAATTTCGACAAGGTGCGGCGCGTGCTCGACGAACTCGGGCTCGCGAAGCGCGCGCTGTACGTCGAGCGCGCGACGATGGCGAGCCAGCGCATCGTGCCGCTCGACGAAGTCGACCCGATGGCGTCGCCGTATTTCTCGCTGCTCGTCGTGCCGGGGGAAAAATGGCAAGGATGACGACTCCGCCCGCGATCGTGATTCTCGGCGCGGGTGCGCTCGATACCGCGCGGCGCATCCAGGCGCGCTACCCGGGCGCCCGCGTGCACGGGCTCGCGTCGCGCGTCGATGCCAATGTGCCGTTTGACGAACTCGGCGCGCACTTGCGCGAACTCTATGCGCGAGGCCTGCCGATCGTCGCGCTGTGCGCAGCCGGCATCGTGATTCGTTGCCTCGCACCCGCGCTGGCCGACAAGGGCGTCGAGCCGCCGGTGCTCGCGGTCGCGGAGGACGGTTCGGCCGTCGTGCCGCTGCTCGGCGGGCTGACGGGCGTCAACGCGATCGCGCGCGAAATCGCCGATTGGCTCGGCGTCGTGCCGGCGATCACGACGAGCGGCGAGCTGCGCTTCGGCGCATGCGTGCTCAATCCGCCCGAAGGTTATGCGCTCGCCGATGTCGCGCAGGGCAAGCGTTTCGTGTCCGACCTGCTCGCGGGCGCGTCGACACGCATCGACGGCGCGGCCCCGTGGCTCGACGACGTCGCGCTGCCGCGCGACGACGCAGCCGCGCATGCGATCCGCGTAACGCCCGATGCATGGCGCGGCACGCGCGACGAACTCGTGATCCATCCGCGCAGCGTGGTGGTCGGCGTCGATGCGCAAACCGTGCACGCGAACGAAGCGCTCGCCGCGCGCATCGAAGCCGCGCTCGACGCACAAGGCCTCGCGCGGCTGGCGCTCGCGGCCATCGTCGCGCCGGCGTCGGCGATCGGCGAAGCCGTGCTGGAGGAAGCGGCGCAAACGCTCGGCGTGCCGCTGCGCTTCATCGATGTCGACCATCACGCGCAAGCCGATGCGGCCACGCTGCTCGGCCGCGCATTGCGCGTCGCGCACACGCTGCGCGCAGCGTCGAACGGGCTCGCGTGCGCGGTCGCGTCGCATCCGGTCGATCCCGCCACGCTCGGCCGTGCACGCGGCCGCCTGACCGTGCTCGGCCTCGGCCCGGGCGCCGCCGCGTGGCTCACGCCGGCCGCGCGCGCCGCGCTCGTGGAGGCGACCGACATCCTCGGCTACACGACCTACGTGAACATGGCCGGCCCGTTCCGGGCGGACCAGCGCGTGCACGGCACCGACAATCGCGAGGAAATGCAGCGCGCGCGTCATGCGTTCGAACTCGCGGCCGAAGGCCGGCGCGTCGCGGTCGTGTCGTCGGGCGACCCCGGCGTGTTCGCGATGGCCGCGGCCGTGCTCGAAGCGCTCGACGAGTCTCGCGATCCGCAATGGGCCGCGGTCGACCTGCGCGTGGAACCCGGCGTATCGGCGTCGCTCGCGACCGCCGCACAGGCCGGCGCGCCGCTCGGCCACGACTTCTGCGCGATCTCGCTGTCGGACAACCTGAAGCCGTGGGACGTGATCGAGATGCGCCTGCGGCATGCGGCGCAAGCCGATCTCGTGATGGCGTTCTACAACCCGATTTCGCGTGCGCGGCCGTGGCAGCTCGACCGCGCGCTCGATGTCGTGCGCGCGCATCGTGCGGCCGATACGGTGGTCGTGCTCGGGCGCGACATCGGCCGGCCGGGCGCGACGCTCGCGACGACGACGCTCGGCGCGCTGCGCAGCGACCAGGTCGACATGCGCACGATGGTGATCGTCGGCTCGTCGACCACACGGCGTTTCGCGATCGACGGCGGACGCGAGTGGGTCTATACGCCGCGCTGGTATCGCTGAACGCGGTCGGCGCGTGAACCGGGCGCCGCGCACGTCGGCATGCCCGGTGCCGGCCGCGCTGCCGGTTCGCCAGAAGCGGTACGCGAGCACGCCGACGATGGCCCGCGCAACGACGACGAACGCGACGCTGCCGGCCCATCCCCACCGATGCCAGCCGGGACCGGCAGGATCGCCCCGAAACTGCCGCCGAAGTAATAGCAGGACAGGTAGATGCCGAGCGCCGTCGCGCTTGCGCGCTCGCTGGTGCAACCTGCATCGGCGTAATGCGCCGTGAGCGACGTAAGCGCCGCGCATCGGGCTTCATGCGATCGGGAAAATCGCCCGCGCGATGCATTGCGGAACGGTGTCGAATCGGCAAGATCGTTACGTATCGGGAATCAAATAACAAAAAGAACTCCTGACCATTCACTATTCGGCGCGAATCCTCCAAGATGAGCACGCCGCCGGCCGGGCATGTCCGGTCGTCCGCCCGGCGGCGATACGCGGGCCAGCGTATCCCTCTTCCACTTGGAGAACACAATGAACAACAACGTGTTGCAGCGTTTCATCCCGCGTGCGCTTGCCGCGGGCTGTCTGCTCGCCGCCGCGAGCGTGTCCCACGGCGCCGGCGTCTATGCGCCGTTTGTCGACGTGACGCTCTATCCGACGCCGCTCGTCGACCAGATCGGCGTCCGGCAAGGCATCCAGCAGTTCACGCTCGCGTTCGTGGTCGCGGGCAGCGGCTGCGCGCCGTCGTGGGGCGGCGTGCAGCCGATCGGCAACGGCGCGAGCGGCGGCCTGCTCACCGCGCTGTCGACGTCGATCGCGAGCTACCGCGCGAAAGGCGGCGAAGTCGCCGTGTCGTTCGGCGGCGCGAACGGCACGCCGCTGATGCAGGCCTGCTCGACGGTTCCCGCGCTGAAGACTGCCTACCAGACGGTGATCGACACATACGGCCTCACGCATATCGACTTCGACATCGAAGGTGCGTCGCAGCAGGACAGCGCCGCGGTCGCGCGCAACTTCCAGGCCGTCGCGCAACTGCAGTCCGACTATGCGGCGAAGGGCAAGCCGCTGCACGTCACGCTGACGCTGCCGACGATGCCGACCGGGCTCACTCAGGACGGCGTGAACGTCGTCAACGCGGCGATCGCGAACAAGACGACGTTCGATGCCGTGAACCTGATGACGATGGACTACGGCCCCGCGAACATCGACATGGGCGCGGCCGCGATCAGCGCCGCGCAGGCGCTGTATTCGCAGCTCGACACCGCGTTCAAGTCGGCCGGCCAGCCGAAGACCGGCGCGCAACTGTGGCAGATGGTGGGGGTGACGCCGATGATCGGCGTGAACGACGTGCAGGGCGAGATCTTCACGCTTGCGAACGCGCAAAGCGTGCTGAACGCGGCGGTCGACAACGGCTACGGGTTCTTCGGCAACTGGTCGGTCGGCCGCGACCAGCCGTGCCCGAACAACGGCGCGTATGCGTCGCCGACCTGCTCGGGCGTCGCGCAGCAGCCGTACGCGTTCGCGGCGATCTTCCGCAAGCTCGACGGCAAGTGGGGCGCGGGCGTCACGCAGGACCCGAACTACGGCGGCGGCTCGGACGGCGGCACGCCGCAGCCGGGCGCGCCCTGGGCGGCCGGCCAGGTCTATACGGCCGGAGCGACGGTCACCTACCAGGGCACGACGTACCAGGCGCAATGGTGGACGCAGGGCGACGTGCCCGGCCAGGCGGCCGTGTGGAAGCCGGTCGGCGGCGGCTCGCCCGTGTGGTCGGCGACGACCGCCTACCAGGGCGGCACGTGCGTGATGTACCAGGGCGCGAAGTACTGCGCGAAATGGTGGACCCAGGGCGACAACCCGAGTGCCGGCGGCGTGTGGGTGAAGTCGTGATGACGCAACGCGCCGGCGCATGATGCGCGGCGGGCCGTTTCCGGCGCGGCAGGATCGAATGCCGGAACGACTCGTCACGCTTCGCCATGAAAAACACCCCAAAGGCTGGATCGGTGCTCAACCGTTGGGGTGCAGTTCAGACGCTGGCCCGCTACTGGCCCTCGCGTGCCGCTACCCTACCCGCGCGCGTTTTCGGCCAGCAGTCGCGCCTTCGCGTCGACGAGCAGCGCCGCATGCGCGTCGCGATGCTGACGAATCCGCTCGGTCGGCCCGACGACCGACAGCCCGTACCAGTCGCCGTCGAGCGTCAGCGCGACCGCGATCGCCGACAGCTCGGGCGCGCTTTCGCCGAAGTTCTCGGCCCAGCCGAGTTCGCGAAACCGTGCGGTTTGCGCGACGAGCGCCGGCAGGTCCGCGACCGTCGCGTCGGTGAAGCGCTCGAACGGCAACTGCGCGCCGAGCGCCTGCTGCGCATCGCCGGCGAGTTCCGCGAAGATCGCCTTGCCGATCGAGTTCGCGTGCAGCGGGCGCAGCTCGCCCGGCCGGCGCGTATAGCGGATCGCCTGCTCCGATTCGACGACGTCGAGGTACGTGACCGACGAACCCTGGATCTTGCCGAGCACGGCCGTCTCGCGACTCGCGTCGCGCAGCGCGACGAGATGCGGATGCACGATGTCGACGACGGGATCGGTCGCGTCGATCGCGGCGGCGATCGTCTGCAGGCGCCGCGTCGGGTAGTAGCCGCCGCGCTTGCGCACTTCGTACAGGTAGCCGCGGCTCACGAGCGTGCGCGCCATCGCGAGGCAGCTCGACGCCGGCACGTTGAGCAGGCGCGCGAGTTCGGTCAGCGGCAGCGGCCGCCGTTCGGCGGCGAACAGCTCGAACAGGTCGAGCGTGCGGGCAACGAGTTTGACGTCCATGACGAGCGCTTGATTCGGAACGGGAAACCGCGCGCCGGGCTGGCCGCCGCGCGTCAGTACGACTTCGGCAGCCCGAGCACCTTCTCCGCGATATAGCACAGGATCAGTTGCGGGCTCACGGGCGCGAGCCTCGGAATCATACACTCGCGCAGGTAGCGCTCGACATGGTATTCCTTCGCGTAGCCCATTCCGCCGTGCGTCGCGATCGCCGTCTGGCACGCGTGGAACGCGGCTTCCGCGCCGAGGTATTTCGCCGCGTTCGCCTCCGCGCCGCACGACTGCCCCGCGTCGTAGCGTGTCGCGGCCTTCATCACCATCAACCACGCGGCCTCGAGCTGCATCCACGCCAGCGCGAGCGGATGCTGGATCGACTGGTTCTGCCCGATCGGCCGGCCGAACACGACGCGCTCGCATGCATATTGCGTCGCGCGGCGCAGCGCGGCCTGCCCGAGCCCGATCGCCTCCGCGGCGATCAGGATTCGCTCGGGATTCAGCCCGTGCAGCAGATAGCGGAAGCCGTCGCCTTCGCTGCCGATCAGGTCGTCGCGCGACACGCGCAGGTTGTCGATGAACAGCATGTTCGAATCGACGGCCTTGCGGCCCATCTTCTCAATCTCGCGCACCTCGACGCGCGAGCGATCGAGGTCGGTATAGAACAGGCTCAGCCCGTCGGTCGGCTTCGCGACCTGGTCGAGCGGCGTCGTGCGCGCGATGATCAGCATCTTGTTCGCGACCTGCGCGGTCGAGATCCAGATCTTGCGCCCGCTCAGCACGTAGTGATCGCCGTCGCGACGCGCCTGCGTGGTCAGGTGCGTGGTGTCGAGGCCCGCGTCGGGTTCCGTCACCGCGAAGCACGCCTTGTCGCGCCCGGCGATCAGCGGCGGCAGGAAGCGCGCCTTCTGCGCGTCGTTGCCGAACACCTGCACCGGATTCAGCCCGAAGATGTTCATGTGGACGGCCGACGCGCCGGACAGGCCGGCGCCCGACGCGCTGATCGTGCGCATCATCAGCGCGGCCTCGGTCATCCCGAGCCCGGCGCCGCCGTAAGACGGGTCCATCGCGATGCCGAGCCAGCCGGCCTCGGCGAGCGCCGCGTGGAAATCGGCCGGAAACCCGCCCGCGCGGTCGCGTTCGAGCCAGTAGTCGTCGCCGAAGCGCGCGCAGATTTTCTCGATCGCGCTTTCGATCGCGCGCTGGTCGTCGGTCAGGTCGAATTGCATGGACTGCTCTCCCGGAAAACGTGAACGGCCGCGCCGTTCTCAAGAAAACGCCGGGCCGCCCGAAGGAAGTCCCGTCGGGGGACCTGGCGCGAAGCGACAGGTCCGGGCGCGCTCATAACGGAAACACGCCCGTCGCGACCGCGGCGAAGACCATCAGCACGGTGGCGGCGAACAGGAACGGAATCGTGAATTTCTGGTGTTCGGCGAGCTCGACGCCGGTCAGCCCGACGATCAGGAACGTCGCGGGCGTGAGCGGGCTCACCGGAAAGCCCGTCGTCATCTGGCCGAGCAGCGCGGCCTGCGCCATCTGGATCGGCGGCACGCCGAGCAGCTTGCCGCTTTCCGCGAGCACCGGCAGCACGCCGAAATAAAACGAATCGGGGTCGAACAGCAGGCTGAGCGGCATCGACAGCAGCCCGAGCACGAACGGCATGTGGCGCGCATGCTCGACCGGCACGTGCGCGACGACGACTTCCGCCATTGCCTTCAGCATCCCGGTGCCGGACATGATGCCGGTGAACGCGCCGGCCGCGAGCAGCACGCTCGCCATCATCAGCGCGGCCTTCGCATGCGCGTCGATCCGTTCGCGCTGGGCCTGCACGTCCGGGTAGTTGATCACGAGCGCGGCAACCGTGCCGAGCATGAACATCACCATCGGGTCGACGATGCCCGACACCAGCGTGACGAGCACGACGAGCGTCAGCGCGAGATTGATGCGAAAGCGGCCGGGCCGGCGCAGTGCGCGTTCGGCGTCGGTCAGCTCGCGCGGAGCAATCGCGAGCGATGCCGCACCGGCGCGATCGAGCCCGAGCCGTTTCGCCTCGCGCACGCCGAGCACGTACGCGGTGCCGAACACGAACGCGAGCCCGACGATCTGCACCGGAATCATCGGCATGAAGATCGCCGAGCCGGGAATGTGCAGCGCCGCCGACGCGCGCAGCATCGGCCCGACCCACGGCAGGAAGTTGACGCCGGCCGCCATCGACGCGACGCACGCAAGGATGCGGCGATCCATCCCGAGCCGCGTATAGAGCGGCATCATCGCGGGCAGCGTAACGAGAAACGTGACGGCGCCCGAGCCGTCGAGATGGATCAGCAGCGCGAGCAGCGCCGAGCCCATCACGATGCGCGGCGGATGGCAGCCGATCACGTGCAGCACGCCCGCGATGATCGGGTCGAGCATCCCCGCATCGGTGAGGATGCCGAAAAATAGAATCGCAAAAACGAACATCCCGGCGATCGGGCCGATGTTCTGTACGCCATGCACGATGAACTTGCCGGTCGTCAGCCCGAAACCGGCCGCGAGCGACGCGGCCACCGGCACGACGATCAGCGCCACGAGCGGCGACAGCCGCTTCGTGATGATCAGGCCGAACAGCGCGACGATGGCGATCGCGCCAATCCATGCGAGCATGATGCGTCTCCTCTTCAGCCTGTGCGTACGTGCGCGGGCCGGCGTGGTGTCCGAATTGGGGGCGTACGGCCCGCGCGGCCGTGCGCCGCCGTCGGGCGCGCGGCACGGCCGGCGGCCGCGCTGCCGGTCAGTCCCGGCGGTTGGCGCGATCGTTGTCGGCGTCGGCAAAAACCTGCGCCGCGTGTTCGTTCAGCGCGGGCGGCGGCCACCGGTACGTGGCCGGCGTGCGGCCGAGCTTGATCGGCGACGCGATGCCGCGATGCCGGCCCAGCTCGACCTTCATCTGCCGATGCGCGACGTGCGGATGGTCGAGCGCCGCATCGAGCCCGAGCACGGGCGCGCATGGCACGCCGCGGCGCATCAGTTGCTCGGCGAGCGCCGCGCCGTCGTGTCCGGCCAGCGCCGTTTCGACGAGCGCGCGCAGCGCGGCGCGGTTCGCGCTGCGCGCACGGTTGTCCGCGAAACGCGGATCGTCGGGCCAGTCGCGCGTGCCGAGCACGTCGCACAGCGCCGCGAACTGCCCGTTGTTGCCGACCGCGAGAAAGATGTCGACGGTGGCCGTCGGAAAGCTGTCGTACGGCGTGATGTTCGGATGCGCGTTGCCGGTGCGCACGGGCGCGTTGCCCGAATGGAAGAAGTTCGGCGTATGCGGATGCAGGATCGACAGCGCGCAGTCGAACAGCGTCGATTCGACGAACTGGCCGCGGCCGCTCGCGTCGCGCTCGCGCAGCGCCATCAGCACGCCGAGCGCCGCGTTCAGTCCGGTCACGAGATCGACGATCGGCACGCCGACGCGCAACGGCGCGCCGCCTGCTTCTCCGTTCACGCTCATCAGCCCCGCAAGCGCCTGCACGGCCGCATCGTAGCCGGGTAGCCCGCCGAGCGGGCCGTCCGCGCCGAAGCCCGATACGCGGCAATAAACGAGCCGCGGAAACCGCGCATGCAGCGTGTCGAAACCGAGCCCCCAGCGCTCCATCGTGCCGATCTTGAAGTTCTCGACGATGGCGTCCGCGTGTTCGAGCAGGCCGAGCAGCCGCTCGCGGTCGTCCGGTTGTGTCAGGTCGAGCGCGACGCCGAGCTTGTTGCGGTTCACGCCGAGGAAGTACGACGCGGTGTCGCCGTCGAACGGCGGGCCCCACGTGCGCGTCTCGTCGCCGGACGGCGGTTCGACCTTGATCACCTCCGCGCCGTGGTCGGCGAGGATCTGCGTCGCGTACGGGCCGCCCAGCACCCGCGACAGATCGACGATGCGCAATCCCGCCAGCGCGCCCTGCTGCTCCCGTTCCGCCATGTGTCCCGCTCCTGGTTCCGGTTGATCGGACTGCCGGTTCCGGCGGCCGGCGCCTGCGGCGCGACTTTCCGGATTCAGCGAATAATTCTTGTATGTGAATTTATATTCACACTCAGGAATTACATTGTCAAGCCCGGATGCATCCGGCCGAAGCGCGGATAACGCAGCCGGGCGCAACTGGAGACGACACCAAATCCGCGCCGGTTGCGGCACCACCCCGCCCTTCGTTAAGCTGGCGGGCAACGTTCATCTCGAAAAAGCAAGGCGGAATATTCATGAAACGGATCCTGCTGGCAGCCTTCATGCTGGCGTCGACGCTCGGTGTCGGACACGCGCAAACCCGGACTTTCCATTTCGGCGAAGGACAGACGCAGATGCCGGGCGCGGCGCCGCAGGCCGCCGCGCCAGCCGCACGGCCCGCGCCCGCGCGCCGGCACGTGACGGTGCCGCCCCATCACCGGCGCGCCGTTCACACGCGCCGCCATTCGCGCCACGTGAAGCCGACGCGCAGCGGGATCTACACGCACGCGTAACCTGGCGCAGGCGGCGCGATGCCGTGCACGGAACTGTCACGAACGGCCGGTATGATCGCTGCGGCTGCCTGCATGCCCGTCGCGGCCCGCTGCCGGATAACGAACCGCCGACGCATTTTCTCCACGATTCAGCACCTGTTTTGCCGAACATGAGTACCGGGCCGGACACCCTCGCCGTCATCAAGGAACGCGCCACCATCGTGTGCTGCCAGCGCAGCAGCGTGCTGCTGGTCGCCCGCACCGCGTCGCGCTGGTCGCTGCCGGGCGGCACGATCCGGCGCGGCGAGACGCCGCTCGAGGCCGCGCAGCGGGAGCTCGCCGAGGAAACGCGGCTGGAGGGGCTTGCGCTCGACTACGCGGTGCAATTCGGCGGGCTGACCAAGCTGCATCACGTGTTCGTGGCCGACGTGCCGGCGCACCTGACACCGCGCGCGAGCAACGAGATCGCCCGCTGCAAGTGGTTCGCCGTCGACCGGCTCGAATCGCTCCGGGCGAGCGTGCCGACGCGCAAGATCATCGAGCTGCTGCGCCTCGACTGCTTCTCGGAAATCGCGAACGGCCCGCCGCGCTGACGTCGATGTCGCCCGCGCCGGTCACGCGCGCAGGAACGGGCCGGCCTTGCGTTCGAGCAGCACGACGAGTTCGGGCTGCATGAACGCGTAACGGTCGGGGATATCGAGGCAGACGATCTTCTTGTGCTTCAGGTGAGCGCCGAATTGTGCCGACAGCCTCGCCTTGTGCGCGCGCTCCATCACGAAGACGATGTCCGCCCAATCGAGCTGCTCGGCGGACAGGCGCGTATCCGCATCGGGCGCGAGGCCCGCGGAGTCGGTCTCGACATCCGGCCACGCGGCGAATACCGCTTCGGCCGTCGGGCTGCGCAGCCGGTTGCGGCTGCAGATGAACAGTGCCCGTGTCATGCCGCTTCGCTGCCTGCCGGCCCGCTCACCAATCACCCTTGCGGAATCGTGCCGGGCCGCACGTACGCGAGCATGTGCGGCACGTAGTCGGCCTTGCCGAGTTCGACGCCGTGATGGCGCAGGATCGCGTACGCGGCGATCGCATGGAAGTAGAACTGCGGCAGCGCCCAGTCGCGCGCGTACTGTTCGCCCGTCATGTCGAATGCGATCCCGTTCGGCATTTCGAGCGCGATCGGGAGCGCGGCGCCGCCATCGAGCGCATCCGGCGCGAGTTCGCCGAGAAATGCGAGCGTGCCCGCGATGATCGCCTGCGCGTCGCTCAGCGAGCCGGGCTGCGCATCCGCGTTCCATCCGGCTTCGCGCAATGCCAGCAGCGCAGCCGGCAGCGGCTCGCCGCGCAGCCGGTGGACCGGCTCCATCGCCTGGAAGCACGAGAAGCGCACCTGTGCGGCGAGCGGATACATGTCGGCCGCCAGCTTCAGCGTCATCGCCGCATCGGGCTCGTCGCCCGCGGCCTGCCGGTGTGCGGCAGCCTTGTCGAGCCACGCGGACTGCGCGCGCAGCATCTGGGTAAACGTCGGAACGAGAAGTTGGGTCGGCGACACGCGTGCGCTCCTGTGCAGTGGTTCGCGCCACGATAGCAGCGTCGGCGAAAACCTGCATCCGGACCAGGGCGAAGCACACGTTCCGATGCGGATCCTGCGCATGGCACGCGTGGCGCGTGCGAGCGTTTCCGTATGCGGAACGATCGATTGCGCCACGCGGCCGAAACGCGGCCTTACGGCTTGCCGTATCGCGCCAGGAACCGGTCGAGTTGCGATGCAAACGTCTTGCCGTCGCGCGCGCTGAACGGCGCCGGCCCGCCCGTGTCGATGCCCGTGCTGCGCAACTGATCCATCATCGCGCGCGTCGACAGGCGTTCCTCGATGTTCTCGCGGCTGAACCAGTTGCCGCGCGGGTCGAGCGCATGCGCGCCCTTGTCGAGCACGGCGGCGGCCAGCGGGATGTCGGCGGTGATCACGAGGTCGCCGGCCTCGGCCAGCTCGACGATACGCGCGTCAGCCACGTCGAAGCCGGCCGGCACCTGCACCGCCTTGATGAACGGCGACGGCGGCGTGCGCAGAAACTGGTTCGCGACCAGCGTCACGCGGATTTCGGCACGACGCGCGGCGCGAAACAGCATGTCCTTGATGACGGCGGGACACGCGTCGGCATCGACCAGTACTTGCATGGCGGGTTTTCCAATGGGCTGAAGCAGAAGCGGCGATGATAGCGCACCACCGGCCGCGGCCCTGGGCCGGCATACCGCCCGCTCAGCCCGATCAACCCGCGAGGTCCATACAAAGCGCGCCGGCCGTCACCCACTGCGCGCCCCACGCATCGGCCAGCCGTGCACCCTGCCCGATCCGCACGGCCGCATCGTCGAAGTCGACGAACACGACGTGATCGGCCGCCTCGGGTTTCGCCGGCGCTTCGCGCGTGCGCCCGTCGGACAGCACCCACAGCCAGCGCTGCTTGCCGGGCTCGCGCCGCGCTTCGCGCGCGAGCAACTGCGCGGCGGCCGCGATGCCGTCCGCGAGCGGCGTGCCGCCGCCGCCGTCGACCGGTTCGAGCCAACGCGCGTTCCACCAGCGCGGCACGGCCGGACCGAAGCGCCGCGCGGCGCCGTTGCCGCCGAAGCAGATCAGCGCGGTTTCGACGCGGTCGCGCGCGGCGCGATCGAAATACGCGACGATCAGCCCCTTCGCCAGCGCGAGCCGGTCATGCGACAGCATCGACGCCGAACAGTCGAGCACGAAGCAATGCAGCGCATGCGGCGTGCCGGCCCGTTTCCGGAAGCGCAGATGCCCGAGGCGCAGCGAATCGCCGCGTTTCGCGGCGAGCGTCGCGGGCCACGCAACGGCCGTGCCGGCGCGCGCCGTGCCCGGCACGCGCGCGGCTGCGCCTGATTGCCATCGAGGACCGCGAACGGCGTTCGCGGCGGCACTTGCTCGATGGCTCAGCGTTTTTTTAGCGGCAGCGGCACGACGCTTTTCACGTCGCGCAGCCCGGCCGGTTCGGGCGGCAGGTAGCCCCAGTCGCCCTGCGATGCGGCGGTGTCGTTCTTCGTCGCTCCCGGTTGGTTCTCCGGCCGCTGGCGCGCATCCGGCGGAGAGCGATCGTCACGTTCATCACGTTCGCGGTCCGGCTGCGACGCGCCGGAAGATGGTGGCGCACCCGCATGGCGCCGGTGCCGCAGCACCGCTTCGGCCACGCGCTCCACATGCGACACCGTCACCGCATCGGCCCGTTCCAGCGCGGCGAGTGCACGCGCGGCGCGCAGCATCACGAGATCGGCGCGCAGCCCGTCGACGGCCGCGTCGATGCACAGCGCGCTGACGCGCGCATGCACCGCATCGTCGAAATCGAGCATCGCCAGCCGCGCTCGCGCCGCATGAATCCGGTCGCCGAGTTCGCGCTGCGCGGCTGCATGACGAGCGCGGAACGCATCCGGATCGAGATCGAATGCAAGCCGCGCCTTCACGATCCGCTCGCGCTGCGCGGCATCGAAGCAGTTCTCGAGTTCGACCATCAGCCCGAAGCGGTCGAGCAACTGCGGGCGTAGCTCGCCTTCCTCCGGATTCATCGTGCCGACCAGCACGAAGCGCGCGTCGTGCGCATGCGATACGCCATCGCGCTCGACGATATTCACGCCGCTCGCGGCGACGTCGAGCAGCGTATCGACGAGGCCGTCGGCGAGCAGGTTCACTTCGTCGACATACAGCACGCCGAGATGCGCGCGCGCCAGCAGGCCAGGCCGGAAGCGGACGCCGTTTTCAGCCAGCGCATGCGCGAGATCGAGCGTGCCGGTCACCTGTTCGTCGCTCGCCGACAGCGGCAGCGTGACGAACTGCCCTTCGGGCAGCAGCTCCGCGAGGCCCCGCGCGGCGGTCGATTTCGCGGTGCCGCGCGGCCCGCTCACCAGCACGCCGCCGAGCGACGGGTCGATCGCGGCAAGTAGCAGCGCCTGCTGCAACGCGTCCTGCGCGACGAGCGCCGCAAACGGAAAGACCGCGCGCGCGCGGTGCAGCGTCGGATCGGTCATCGCCGTCCTCCTTCCTGGAGTTGTTCGCTTTCGAGCCAGACCGCTTCGATCCGCTCGCGATAATCGCCCGGCTGCTGCCACAGGCCACGCTGCATCGCCTCGACGAAGCGTTCGCAGATGCCGTGCAGCGCCTTCGGGTTGTGCCGTTCGAGGAACGCGCGCGTGTCGTCGTCGAACAGGTATGCGTCGGCGACGAGTGCGTACTGGTGGTCGGACAGCACGCGCGCGGTCGCGTCATAGCCATATAGATAGTCGACGGTCGCGGCCAGCTCGGCCGCGCCCTTGTAGCCGTGGCGCTTCACGCCGTCGAGCCATTTCGGGTTGACGACGCGCGAGCGGATCACGCGCGCGATCTCCTCGCGCAGCGTGCGCATCTTCGGCGCGACCGGGTTCGCATGGTCGCCGTGGTAGATGCTCGGCTGCTGCCCTGACAAGTGCCGCACGGCCGCCGTCATCCCGCCCTGGAACTGGTAGTAGTCGTTCGAATCGAGGATGTCGTGCTCGCGGCTGTCCTGGTTCTGCACGACGACGTCGATCGTCGCCAGCCGCTCGCCGAACACGTCGGGCGCGGCGTCGCCCGCGCTGTTCTGCGCGTACGCATGGCCGCCCCATTGGCGGTACGCATCGGCGAGATCGGCGTCGGTCTGCCAGCGGCGCTGGTCGATCAGGTCCTGCAGGCCCGCGCCGTAGCTGCCCGGCCGCGCGCCGAACACGCGCCAGCCGGCGCGGCGCCGCGCTTCGTCGGGCGGCACGCCCTGCGCGATCCATTTCGCGCGTTCGCGCTCGATGCGCGCGCGGATCGGGTTCAGTTCCTCGGGCTCGTCGAGCGCGGCGACGGCCTGCACGGCCGCGTCGAACAGGTGCATCAGGTTCGGGAACGCGTCGCGGAAGAAGCCCGACACGCGCAGCGTTACGTCGATGCGCGGCCGGTCGAAAATCTCGATCGGCAGGATCTCGAAATCGGTCACGCGATGGCTGCCGTGCGCCCATTTCGGCCGCACGCCGAGCAGCGCGAACGCCTGCGCGATGTCGTCGCCGCCCGTGCGCATCGTCGCCGTGCCCCACACGGACAGGCCGATCGCGCGCGGATAGTCGCCGTGATCCTGCAGATGCCGCTCGATCAGTTGCTGCGCGGATTTCAGGCCGAGCGACCACGCGGCCTGCGTCGGTACCGCGCGCGTGTCGACCGAGTAGAAGTTGCGCCCGGTCGGCAGCACGTCGGGGCGGCCGCGCGACGGCGAGCCGCTCGGCCCCGGCGGCACGAAGCGGCCGTCGAGCCCGCGCAGCAGCTGGCGCATTTCCTCGCCGCCGCATGCGTCGAGCGCGGGCATCAGCGTCGAGCGGACACGCTCGATCACCGCGAGCGTATGCGGCCATTCGCCGGGCGGCGTCGCATCGGCGCCGGGGTTGCCGCCGGTGGCCGCGCACAGCCCGTCCAGCCATTGCTGCGCGAGCCGTTCGAGCCGCTCGCGCGTATCGCCCGCATGACGCCACGGCGACGCGTCGAGCGCCTGCAGGATCGCCGGCCGCGGGCCGGCCCACGGCGCGGCCCAGTCGGCCGACAGCGGATCGAAATCGTCGCCGAGCTTCAGGTCGCGTGCGAGCGCACCGATCAGCCCGGCGCGCGCGCCCTTGCCGTCGCCGACCGGAAAGCGCGCGAGTGCGAGCAGCGTGTCGCGCCGCTGGCGATCGGCCGGCGACGCGCCGAACACATGCAGCCCGTCGCGAATCTGCGCTTCCTTCAATTCGCACAGCCACGCGTCGACGCGCGTCAGCAGCGCATCCTCGTCGCCCGCATCGCGCGGCGGCGATACGCTCAGTTCGTCGTGCAGCCGGTGTTCGGCGATCGTCGCGAGAATCGTCTTCCTCAGCAGTTTCGCGCGCCGCGCATCGACCATCAGCGCTTCGTAGTATTCGTCGACCTGCCGCTCGAGATCCTGCAGCGGGCCGTAATTTTCCGCGCGCGTGAGCGGCGGCATCAGATGATCGACGATCACGGCCTGCGCGCGCCGCTTCGCCTGGCTGCCCTCGCCCGGATCGTTGACGATGAACGGATACAGGTGCGGCAGCGGCCCGAGCGTCAGGTCGGGCCAGCACGCATCGGACAGCGCGACGCTCTTGCCCGGCAGCCATTCGAGATTGCCGTGCTTGCCGAGATGGATGACCGCGTCGATGCGATATGCATCGCGCAGCCAGAAATAGAACGCGAGATAGGCATGCGGCGGCACGAGATCCGCGTCGTGGTAGCTCGCGTAGTCGTTCTCGCCGCGCGAGCGCGACGGCTGGATGCCGACGAACACGTTGCCTGCGCGCCAGCCCGCGATCGTGAAACGCCCGTGGCGCAGCGTCGGGTCGGCTTCGGGCGGCCCCCAGCGCTCGTTCAACGCATCGCGCACGGCCGCCGGCAGCCGCGCGAAATGCGCGACGTAGTCGGCCAGCGCGAAACTCTGGAACGCCGGACGCAGCGCATGCACGGCCGCGTCGTTGGTCACGCCTTCGGTGAGCCGCGCGATCAGCGCGTCGCCGTCGGGCGGCAGGTCGGCCAGCGCGTAGCCCGCATCGCGCAGCGCCGCGAGCACGCGCAGCGCGGACGCCGGCGTGTCGAGCCCGACGCCGTTGCCGATCCGCCCTTCGCTTTGCGGATAGTTCGCGAGGATCAGCGCGATGCGCTTGCTCGCGTTGTCGAGCGTGCGCAGCCGGCACCAGCCGCGCGCGAGCGCCGCGACGAACGCGATCCGCTCCGCGTCCGGCTGGTAGCGCACGACGTCGACCTCGGTGTGCGGGCAGCGATACGCGAGCCCCTTGAAGCTCACCGCGCGCGTGACGATGCGCCCGTCGACCTCGGGCAGCGCGATGTGCATCGCGATGTCGCGCGCATGCAAGCCCTGGTTGTCGGCGACCCACGCGTCGCGATTGCCGCCGGACAGGATCACCTGCAGCACCGGCGCGTCGCCGGCGAGCACCTCCGGCTCGGCGGCATCGATCGCGCCGGCCGCGAACGCGGTCGTGTTCAGCACGAGCGCGACGTCGTGCGTGTCGCAGAGCTGCGTGATGACCTCGCGGCTCACCGCGTCCTTCAGCGACGTCACCGCGATCGGCAGCGGATTCAGCCCTTCCCGAACGAGCGCGTCGGCCAGCGCGTCGAACACGGCCGTGTTCGCGGCCTGCCAGTGCGCGCGATAGAACAGGATCGCGACGACCGGCGCGCCGGGCGTCCAGCGCGGCCGCCAGTCGTCGACGCTCGCGCGGTCGCGCGCCGGGTGATACAGCGCGGCCGCCGGCAGCGGGCGCGGCAGTTCGGGTTCGTCGCCGAAGCCCAGCGTATGGAATGCGATGCTGCGCAACAGCGCTTCGGCGTTGTGTGCGCCGCCTTCGCGCAGGTAGCGCCACCACAGCCGGCACAGGTCGGGCGCGACCGTGCTCTTCGCGACGAGGTTCGGGTCTTCCTGCAGGTCGCCCGAAAACATCGCGAGCTGCTGGGCGCGCTTCGACGCGAGCGACACGGCCTGCTCGATCCCGTACGGCCAGTACGCTTCGCCGCCGAGATGATCGATCACGACGGTCTTCGCGTGGCGCAGCACGTCGTCGACATAGAAGTCGACGGACGCCGGCTGCCGCAGGAATGTGACGTTCGCGAGCCGCACGCTCGGGAAGCCGGCCGGCAGTTGCGGCACGACGCTCGCGAGCAGCGACAGCGTCGTGTCCGCCGAACTCAGGATCACGATATCGGCCGGCTGCTGGTCGATCCGGACGACGCCCTGCGTATCGTCGACGAAGCCGCCCGGCGTGGTGCGCAGCAGATGCATCGTGCGTTACGCCTGTTGCGGCTCGGCCGCGCACGCGGCGTCGAACGCGCGTTGCAGCGCGGCCGCGTCGAGATCCTCGCCGATCAGCACGAACCGGCTCGCGCGCGTTTCGCCGTCCTGCCAGCGACGGTCGAAATAGCTGTCGAAGCGGCGGCCGACGCCCTGGATCACGAGTCGCATCGGCGCGCCGGGCAGCGCGGCGAAGCCTTTCGCGCGGTAGATCGTGTGCGCTTCGACGACGCGCTGCAGCGCCGCGATCGTCGCTTCGCGCGTGCCTGCGTCGCCCGATACGACCACCGAGTCGAAGTCGTCGTGATGGTGATCGTGATCGCCGTCGTCGGCCGAGCCGTGATGGTCGTGGCGCAGGTGGATCGTTTCTTCCGACGCCGATTCGAGGCCGAGCAGCATCGCGAGATCGAGCTCGCCGCGCGTTGCACGCACGATCTTCACCTGCGGCGGGATCTCGTCGCGGATCGCGGTTTCGATCTGCGCGAACTGCGCGTCGCCGACGAGGTCGGCCTTGTTCACGATCACGAGATCGGCGGACGAGAGTTGATCGGCGAACAGCTCGTGCAGCGGCGATTCGTGGTCGAGGTTCGGGTCGGCGCGGCGCTGCGCGTCGACGGCCTGCGGGTTTTCCGCGAACTGGCCGCTCGCGGCGGCCGGCCCGTCGACGACGGTCACGACCGCGTCGACCGTGAAGCTGTTGCGGATCGTCGGCCAGTTGAACGCCTGCACGAGCGGCTTCGGCAGCGCGAGGCCCGACGTCTCGATCAGCACGTGGTCGATGTCCGTACGGCGCTCGACGAGCGCTTCCATCACCGGATAGAACTCTTCCTGCACGGTGCAGCACAGGCAGCCGTTCGCGAGCTCGTAAAGCTGGCCCGACGCTTCGCCCTGCGCGCCTTCGGCATCCTCGCAGCCGATGCCGCAGCCCTTGAGGATTTCGCCGTCGATGCCGAGCTCGCCGAACTCGTTGACGATCACCGCGATGCGGCGGCCTTCGGCGTGCTGCAGGATGTGGCGCATCAGCGTGGTCTTGCCGCTGCCGAGAAAGCCCGTGACGATCGTGACGGGCAGCTTGCGTAGGGTCATGGAATATCCAGGGTCGTAAGGGAAGTCAGGCCGAGATCGTCACGTCGATCTCGTCGTAGCGCTTTAACCGGTAGATCAGGGCCGACACGAGCCAGCATGCGAGGAACAGGCCGATCACGACGTAGCCGAGCATGCCGAAGTGCGACGCCACCATCGACGCGAAGTCCCACACCGGGCCCTGCAGCGACAGCTTGTCCGCGAGCAGCGCGAGCACCTCGATGCCGCCGATCAGCGCGGCGACCAGCACCGACACGAAGGTGATCGTCATGTTGTAGTAGATCTTGCGGATCGGCCGCACGTACGCCCAGCGATACGCGCCCATCATCAGGATGCCGTCGGTCGTGTCGACCAGCGTCATGCCGGCGGTGAACAGCATCGGCAGCGCCATCACCGACCAGAACGACAGACCGCCCTGCACCTGCGCCGCCGAGATGCCGAACAGCGCGATCTCGGTCGCCGTATCGAAGCCGAAGCCGAACAGGAACCCGACCGGATACAGGTGCCAGCTGCGCGACACGAGCCGGAACAGCGGACGGAACAGGCGCGCGAGCACGCCGCGCTGGTTCAGCAGCAGGTCGAGATCGGCGTCGACGATCGGCTCGCCGCGCCGCGCGGCGCGGAACGTCCGGTAGACGGAAATCAGGATCAGCAGGTTCGCGATCGCGAGCACCAGCAGGAAGAACGCCGACACGCTCGTGCTGATCACGCCGCCCCACGCTTTCATGCTCTCGAAGCGCGCGAGCGACGCGGCCGTGAACGCGACCACGACCGACATCACGATCACGACCGTCGAGTGGCCGAGCGAGAAGAACAGGCCCGCGCCGAGCGGGCTGCGACCCTCCTGCATCAGCTTGCGCGTGACGTTGTCGATGGCCGCGATGTGGTCGGCGTCGACTGCATGGCGCAGCCCGAACACGTACGCGAGCAGCGCGGTGCCGAGCAGCACGGGCTGGCCGTGGAAGGCGGCGAACGCCCAGATCCACGCACCTGCGTTGAAGGCGATCAGCAGCGCGTAGATCGCGACGATCTTGCCGCGCAGCCCGGACGGACTGTCGTTGAACAGGCGAAACAGCGAATCGAGCATGACGCTCCTTTGCGAACGGTCGACATGAAAAATGCCAACACGGCCGTCGCTGCGCGGCCCCGCGCGGTCCGGCCCTTCATCGGGCCGGATCATGCGCGCTCGCGCGGGCGGTCGGACGACGGGAATCGGGAAACGCTCGGGTGTCGGGCACGCTGCGGCCGTGGACGATGCGCCGCCTCCCCGCGGCGCTGAACCCCAACGTTTAGGCCGGTATCCGGGCTGACGAACACGCCGCTTCGCCTTCCCGGATGCGCAGGGCATCCAGTGGCGGTCGTCCGCATGCGCGCGGCATGCGGCGAAGCGGCGCTGCATCGCGGCGGGCACGATGCGTTCGCTTACCGTTGCGGGGGCAGCACAGGTTGGCTCGACTGCGACGCAGGCAGGCTCCCTGTTTCCCGTTTAACTGCGCGCACCGGAGGGCGCGCGCGAGCACCAAAACGCGTGCGAGTGTAGGCGCCGGGGGCGGGAGCGTCAAGGCGGCGAGTGGCAAGGTCGGCCGGATGAACCGGCGGGCACCGGATCCGGCTGGGGTATTCCGGGGGCATCGTCCAACTGTCTGACGCGCCCGGCAACCCGTGCGGGATCGAACGCGAAGTAGTACGGCTCGCCATCCGAAGCGGTTTTTCAGGATTGACGGTTGTTCACGTTGTCCGCAATAGCAAGGCTAGCGCCGCCGCAAGTGCAGGGTGGGGTTGCGCGCAGAAACGTTCATTCCCTCCGGAGATTCGGTTGATTGACGTTGCGCGGCCGATATTCGATTGTCCGATCCAGACAGTTTTCGATGACCGAGATAAACCACTGCGACACATTCGTTCAGACCATGAATATTGCCCGGTTGTATGTTGCCATCGTCGTATGGCTGTCGATGGCGCTCTTGTTTCCGTTTGCCCTGAAGGGGATGGATTCCCCCGTCGCAACGGTCGCGAAAGTACTGATGTGGTCGTACTGCATTCTGCAAACGCTACGGGAATCGAAGCGGTGCTTGTGAAGTAGCCTGCTGCGACAAAGAGCCGATCGCGTATATCGGACATGTTTCGCAATCGGCATCGGTAATCGTCAATCCAAGGAGGTTCAACATCCGAAAACTCACTGTGAGTGAAATGAATCGGGTAAGTGGCGGAGACGGGCCGTCCACGTCGCGAGCATTGGCGCACAGGCCAATCGAGGCAGCATCATGGCCGGTGGGTTCGTCGGAGCGATTTCGGGAGCGGCCAGCGGTGCGCTAAATGGAATGGGGGGCGCTACCGCAGCTGGCGGTACTGCCGGTTGCGGGCTTGCAATAGGCGGCCTGTTTGGCGCCGGTGTTGGCGCACTCGGGTTCGGAAACGGAGCTGCATCGGCCGTCGGCGCACTGGCCGGTGCGGCGGTCTGTGGCCCGAATCGCGGCGGCATCGGCGGCAATTCCGGCTCGTCCGGAGGTTCAGGCGGCGGTGGATCCTGCGGCGCGGGCGGTTGCTGAAGCCTTGCTTGAAACACCCGGCGACCGTGCGCCGCCGCGCTTCGCGGGATCCGGGCACGGCCTTCGTTTGCTCGGCGACATGTTCGCCGAGCGTCGCAAAGACCGACGACGGGTGCCCTACACCGATCGTCGTCTCGCTTCCAGGCGTCAGTAAATCAATGACACAACATCACGTTCGTTACTTGCGCATAATCCGCTCCGGTATCGCAGTACTACTGGCGCTCAGGCTCTCCACTTCTTTCGCCGCCGACTACCAGGTCGAACGACTCGACAACACGATCAAGGTCGACGCATCCGGCAGGCGCACCGCGCAGGTCGATCTGTCGATCAAGCTGCTGACGGACGCCGCGATCGCCCGCTTCGGCCAGTACGTGCTGCCGTACAACGCGCAGCTCCAGACGCTCGACATCGACACTGCACAGACCGTGCACGCCGACGGCTCGGCCGTACCGGTCGATATCCGGCACGGCATCTTCGACCGGCCGGCGCCGGTCGCGGCTGCGGCGCCGCAATTCAGCACCGAACACCTGCGCATCGTCGCGTTTCCCGCGCTCGCGAAAGGCGACTCGATCCGGCTTTCGTATACGCTGACCGACACGAATACGCTGTTCCCCGGCAAATTCAGCGTGCAACTCGCGTTTCCGCCGACCGAAGACTACCGCGCCGCGAACGTCACGCTCGATACGCCGGCCGGCATGGCCGTCGCGATCGAAGCGAGGGCCATGCGCGCGACTTCCGATACGACGCGCAACGGGCGCCGGATCCGCGCTTACCACTACGAAACGCCCGCGCCAGGCCCGATCGAAGAACAGGCGAACACGGTCGCGTGGACGGACGTCGGCCCCGTCTTCATCGCGAGCAATTTCTCCGGCTATGCGGACATCGCACGTGCGTATCAGGCACGCGCCGCCGACAAACAGGCGCCCGCGGACGCGATCCGCGCGCTCGCGAACCAGATCACCGCGGATGTCGACGACCGTCGCGAGCAGGCGATGCGGCTGTACGCGTGGGTTGCCCGCAACATCCGCTATGTCGGCGTGTACTTCGGCGCCGGGCCCGTCGTCCCGCATCGAGCCGACGCCGTGCTTGCGAACCGCTACGGCGACTGCAAGGACCAGGTGACGCTGTTGTCCGCGCTGCTCGCGGCAAAGGGCATCGAGAGCCGCACGATACTGGTCAACCTCGGCGATCGCTACCGCCTGCCCGACGCGCCGGACGTGCTGACGTTCAATCACGCGATCGCGTGGCTGCCCGAATTCGACGCATTTGCCGATACGACGGCCGGGGTGCTGCCATTCGGCGCGCTGCCGTTCGAGGCGAGCGGCAAGCCCGCGCTCGACACCGCGACGGGCAACGTGATCCGCACGCCGCCGCAAAACGGCCGTAACAGCCGTTCGCTGCTCGCCTACGCGCTCGATCTCGACCGCGACGGCAACGCGACGATGACGGGCGACATCGCGCTCGACGGCCAGGCCGTCCAGCATGCGCGGCAGATGTTCGTCTACGTTCAGCCGAAACGGCTGGCCGACGAGATGCTGCGCCGTTCCGGCCTCTCCGGCGAACTGAAGATGACCCCGCATCATCTTGACGCACTCGACCAGCCCTTCTCGATCGCGCTGCGCGGCACGCTGAACCAGTTGTCGCTGATGCCGGGCCCTGCGGCGTTCGCGGTGCCGTCGCTGCCGAATTTCGGCAGGATCCGCGAGTTCGCCGACTTCGTCCTTCGGCAAAAGGACAAGCGCTTCGAAGGCGTCTGTGCCGGGACGCGGCTCGAGGAACGCTACCGGATCACGCTGCCGGCCGACGTCGAGATACTCGCGATACCGCCCGACGTCGACGTCCGCGCGGGCGAAATCGCGTACCGTTCGACCTATCGCCGCGACGGCCGGACGGTCGACGTGACGCGCGTGCTCGATCGCGACCTCGGCGGCAACGTATGCAGCGGCGCGAAGCTCGCCGAATGGGCGGACGCCGCGCGCAGCATCTCGAAGGATCTGAAGCGCCAAATCCTGTATCGGTAACCGAAGCCGCGACGGCCTGCGCATCACGCACCGTCGCCGGCCGTCGGGTGCCGGCCCCGCATGCGTTTGCGCCGGCGCGCTGTGCTATCGTAGCGCCGCGTTCGGTGCTCGCATGCGCATTCCGCGCATGCAGTTAAACGGGAAACAGGAGGCGGACGACCGCCCGGCCTGTGCTGTCCCCGCAACGGTACGCCGCCCGCGCGACGCGCTTCCCCGCGCACGCGCCCATGCCGCCCACGATGCCACTGCCCTTCAGCCGGGCGGGAAGGCCGCGGCCTGGCAAGCGGCCAGCCCGGATACCGGCCGACGCAAGGGGCGAGCCCGACGCTCGCCGAACGCCCAATCCGCGGGGGACGGATGGTGTGCGCATTCCACCCGCGTTCGCGCGGGCTTCGTCCGATCCGTCATGCATTGCCTGTTCGCCGGCCGCCGATGTGCCGCCCGCCTTCCCCATTCCACTGTCTCGACACGGTGCGCGCCGTGCCGCACGCGATGAGCCGCGCCTGGCTCATCGGCGCCGGCCCCGGCGACGCCGAGCTGCTAACGCTCAAGGCCGTGCGCGCGATCGGCGCGGCGGACGTGCTGCTCGTCGACGATCTCGTGAACCCAGACGTGCTGCGCCATGCGCGCGCCGGCGCGCACATCGAGCATGTCGGCAAGCGCGGCGGCCATGCGTCGACGCCGCAGGAGGCGATCGTCGCCGCGATGCTCGCGCACCTGCGCGCGGGTCGCAGCGTCGCGCGGCTCAAGGGCGGCGATCCGTTCGTGTTCGGCCGCGGCGGCGAGGAACTGGCCGCGCTCGGCGCGGCCGGTTTTCCGGTCGAGGTCGTGAACGGCATCACCGCGGGCATCGCCGCGCCGGCCGCGCTCGGCATTCCGGTCACGCAGCGCGGCGACGCGCAGGGCGTGATCTTCGTCACGGGCCACGGCGCGGGCGCCGACGAGCCCGACTGGCGCGCGCTGGCGGCCACGCGCATGACGATCGTGATCTACATGGGCATCCGCCGGCTCGACGCGATCGCGGCGGCGCTGTGCGACGGCGGCCTGCCCGGCGATACGCCGTGCGCGGCGATCGAGAACGCGACCCGCCCCGAACAGCGGCACGTGCTCGCGACGCTCGACACCGTCGTCGAACGCGTCGGCGCGACCGGCATCGGTTCGCCGGCGATCGTCGTGATCGGCCGCGTCGCGGCGCTTGCCGACGATCCGTCGGTGCGTGCGGCGCTCGGCGGCGGCGCATGATGCGCGTCGCACTCGGCGTCGGGTTCCGCGCGGGCGTGACGGCCGCGCAACTCGATGCCGCGATCCGCGCGGCGCTGGCGCTCTACCCGGCCGCCGAACCGGCGCTCGTCGCGACGCTCGCCGACAAGGCGCGTGCCCGCGCGCTGCGCACGCTGTGCGCGCGACGCGGCTGGCCGCTCGTCGCGTTCGACGCGGCGCAACTCGCGAGCCGTCCCGAACTGGCCGCGAGCGGCCCGTCGGATGCCGCGCTCGCGCGCTTCGGCATCGCGGGTGTGGCCGAGCCGTGCGCGCAGCTCGCGGCGCCGCACGGCCGGCTGCTGGGCCCCAAATCCATCCGGAACGGCGTGACGGTCGCACTCGCCGGCCCGCTCTGAACCCTTTGTTTCGCTTTCGACAGGACGATTCCCGATGAAGACCGATTCCGAATCCCATCAGCGGATGGCCGAACGCCGCCGTGCCGGCCACGAGAAGAAGCAGGCCGCCGCCACCCATGAAAAAGGCCTGCTGATCGTCCACACCGGCAACGGCAAGGGCAAGAGCACGGCCGCGTTCGGCATGGCCGTGCGCGTGCTCGGCCACGGCATGCGGCTTGGCGTCGTGCAGTTCATCAAGGGGGCGCTGCACACGTCCGAGCGCGACTTCCTCGGCGCGGTCGCGGAATGCGACTTCGTGACGATGGGCGACGGCTATACGTGGAACACGCAGAACCGCGACGCCGACATCGCGACCGCGCGCAAGGGCTGGGACGAGGCGCGCCGGATGATCGAAAGCGGCGACTACCGGATGGTGATCCTCGACGAGCTGAACACCGTGCTGAAGTACGAATACCTGCCGCTCGACGAAGTGCTCGCGACGCTCGTCGCGCGTCCGGAGTCGGTGCATGTCGTCGTCACCGGGCGGCACGCGCCCGACGCGCTGATCGACGCGGCCGATCTCGTCACCGAAATGCGGCTCGTCAAGCATCCGTACAAGGAGCAAGGCGTGAAGGCGCAACGCGGCGTGGAGTTCTGAGCGTGCCGGCCTGCCCCGCGCTGTTCGTCAGCGCGCCCGCGTCCGGCCAGGGCAAGACGTCGGTGACGGCCGGCCTCGCGCGGCTGCACCGCCGGCTCGGCCGCCGCGTGCGCGTGTTCAAGACCGGGCCCGATTTTCTCGATCCGATGCTGCTCGAACGCGCGAGCGGCGCGAGCGTGCATGCGCTCGACCTCGGGATGGTCGGCGAGGCCGGCTGTCGTGCGCTGCTGGCCGATGCCGCGCGCGATGCGGACCTGATCCTGATCGAAGGCGTGATGGGGCTGTTCGACGGCACGCCGAGCAGTGCCGACCTCGCGGCCGCGTTCGGCGTGCCGGTGGTCGCGGTGATTTCCGCGAAGGCGATGGCGCAGACCTTCGCGGCGATCGCGTTCGGGCTCGCGCGGTTCCGGCCGGGGCTGCCGTTTCACGGCGTGCTGGCGAACCGCGTCGGCTCGGCCCGGCATGCGGAGCTGCTGCAACAGGCGCTGCCCGGCGACCTGCGCTGGCTCGGCCACGTGCCGGCCGATGCGGGCATCGCGTTGCCGGAGCGGCATCTCGGCCTGCACCAGCCGGCCGACATCGACGATCTCGAGGCGCGGCTCGAACGCGCGGCCGACGTGCTCGCGCAGACGGCGCTCGCCGAATTGCCGCCTGCCGTCGCGTTCGCGGAACCGGACATCGCGGCGCCGCTGCCGCGTGCGCTCGCCGGCAAACGGATCGCGGTTGCGCGCGATGCGGCGTTCTCGTTCATCTATCCGGCGAATCTCGCGCTTCTCGATGCGCTCGGTGCGCAGCTGCGGTTCTTCTCGCCGCTCGCCGGCGAACCGGTGCCGGACGATTGCGACGCGCTGTTCCTGCCGGGCGGCTATCCGGAACTGCATGCGGCGACGCTCGCGGCGAATGCCGAAACCGCGCGGACGATTCGCGCGCATGCGGCTGCAGGCAGGCCGATCGTCGCGGAATGCGGCGGGATGGTGTATCTGTGTGAATCGCTGACCGACGTGGACGGCGCAACGACGCCGATGCTCGGCCTGCTGCCGGGCCAGGCGACGATGCAGCGCCGGTTCGCGGCGCTCGGCATGCAGCAGCTCGATACGCGCACCGGCCCGATGCGCGGCCATACGTTTCATTATTCGCGGCTCGCGACGCCGCTGGAACCGGTCGCGAACGCCGCGCGCCCCGACGGCGCGCCGGGCAGCGGCGAAGCCGTCTATCGCCGCGGCGCGATCGTCGCGACGTACATGCATATGTACTGGCCGTCGAATCCGGAGATGGCAGCGGCGCTGTTCGGCGGCACGGCGTTCTGACGGCAAAACCCAGTGAAGCGCCGCGACGCCGCGATGTCAGGGTTTTTCGCGGCCCGGCGCTTCCGAACGCGAAGTCCGGATCACGGTACCGTCGGGCGAGAAATGCGCGTTGAACATCGCATCGCCCGATACGCCGCCCTCGGCCCAGTGCCAGCTCCACACCTCTTCATGGCTCAACGCGTATTGCGCGACCTCGGTCGGCTTGCCCAGCAGTTGACGCACGTCGTCCTTCGACATCCCGGGCACGACCTTCGCGATGTTCGCCGCCGTCAGCGCCTGCGTGATCGACACGAGCCGGCCGTCGGGCCCGAAATCGAGCATGTAGGTGCTCGTGCCGTACGGGCCGCGCGGATACTCGAACCGCTGCGAGCCGTCGTCACCCTGCCTGACCATCTCGGGCTTGCCCGCCTGACGGAGCACGTCCTCGACCGTCGAGCCCGGCCGCAGGTTGCCGAACGCCATCGGATCGGGCTTGATCGCATTGACCGCATCGGCGATCTTCTGGTCGTCGCACCCGGCCGCCAGAACGCCGACCGCACAGGCCGTCAGCACGGCCAGAAGCTGTTTTCGCATGTCGTCCACACCTGTATTCATCGAGCCGATCCGGCGTCGCGCGCAGCGTAGCACGCGGCCTGTCGCGCCGATGTCAAGGAGCGTCAAATCAACGTGCAGAGCGCTTTCCAATGGAACAGGAGCCTGGGCGAGGGTCTTCGCTGGTTCTTGTGTAGCGCCTTTGGCGCGTTTCCAATGCAAATGAGCCTGTTGTTGGCCCAATACGCACGAGTTGACCGACATCGGAGCACCGGGGTGGATGATCATTTACCGGATGATCATCAATTTGAACGAATCGCAAATCCGTGCCCTGGACCAGGTGCGCGCCGTCCTCGACGGTACACAGACGCTCGACTTCGCACCCGCCGCGTGCCCTCACGAACGTCGCGAATGGGTCGCCTCTGTTCTGCGGCGCTTTCGCTACGACCAGCTCAAGCGACCTCACCGGGGGCTCGTGCTGCGCTATCTGCGACGCTTTAGCGGCTTCAGCCGAGCCCACATGACACGGCTGGTACAACGCTGGGTGCAAGGGCAAAGGCTCGCATGGCTAAAGGGCTCGCCCGCGAATGCCTTCGCCCGCCGCTACACCGATGAGGACATCTTCACGCTCGCCGAGACCGAGCGCGAGTACGGCAGGCTTTCCGGACCGGCGATGGTCGTCGTGCTGCGTCGCATGTATCAGGTCTACCACGATGAGCGCTACGTGCGCCTGCAGCACCTTTCAGCCTCTCACCTGTACAACCTGCGACGTTCGCAGGCTTATCGTCTGCATCACACGGTCTACACGAAGACTCAGGCCAATCCCAGAGGCGCGGCAATCGCCGTGCGCCGGGCTCCCGCGCCAGAAAACCGCCCCGGCTTCATCCGCATCGACAGCGTTCATCAGGGCAACATCGACGAACAGCGCGGCGTGTATCACATCAACGCCGTCGACTGCGTAACCCAGTGGGAAGTCGTCGCGACCGTGCCATCGTTGGAGCGGGAACACATGCTGCCGGTACTGCGCGACATGATTGACCAGTTTCCATTCCGTATTCTTGGCTTTCACAGCGATGGCGGTTCGGAGTACATCAATCACGAGGTCGCGAAGATGCTCAAGGAACAACTCATCGAGTTCACCCGCTCACGTCCACGACGCTGTAACGACAACGCCCTGGCCGAATCCAAGAACGGCAATGTCGTGCGCAAGCAATTCGGCTACGCGCACATACCGGCCGAGTGGGCGAAGCAGTTCAATGCCTTTTGCGTAGATCTGCTTAATCCGTTTTTGAACATGCGCCGACCCTGCCTTTTCGGTACCGAAGTCCCTGATCCCAGGAAGCCGGGCCGCATGCGACGCGTTCACCGAGCCGAAGATGTGATGACGCCGCTTGAGAAGCTAGCCAGCCTGCCCGACGTGGATGATTTCCTGCGCAAGGACATCACGATCGATCAACTGAAGCAGCACGCGCGCAGCCACACGGATGTCGAAGCCGCCCGCCAGGTTCGCCAGGCGCGGGAACGTCTGATGGGCAAGGTCGCCGACCAAACCCGGCCTCGCTACCCCGATGTATGGAGCCTGGCTCGGGCACGCCGCGCATAGCCCGCAAGGATGCGAACCGCTATGGGCTATGCCCGTCACAGCTTCCCCTCGCAACCGAGACTCCCCATACCCTAAAATGCAGTTCCCTTTAACGACCATCCAACCCCAAGTACTCCGCTCCTCCAGGCTCCTTTCGGTTTTGGAAAGTACTGCAGCCCGCGCGCGTCCCATTTCGGGGACGCGGCCGCGCTTGCGCATACCGTGCGGTGACCGCCGCGTCGCCACGCCGCTGCGTCAAACCAGGAACGCCTCGGCCAGCTTGACCCAGTACGACGCGCCCGTCGGCAACGCAGCATCGTTGAAGTCGTAACCGGGGTTGTGCACCATGCAGCCGCCCTCCCCGTCGCCGTTGCCGATGATCAGGTAGCAGCCCGGCCGCTTCTCGAGCAGGAATGCGAAATCCTCGCTGCCGGTAAGCGGCACCGTCCCGTCGATCAGGTTCGCATCGCCCACCCACTCGCGCGCGACGTTGCGCGCGAACGCGGTCATCTCCGCGTCGTTGACGAGCACCGGGTAGCGGCGCTGGTAGTCGATCGTCGCAGTCGCGCCGAACACGGCCGCCTGCGCGTGCACGACTTCCTTGATCCGCGTCTCGAGCAAGTCGCGCACCTCCGGTTTCAGCGCGCGCACCGACAGGCGCATCTGCGCGCGATCGGGGATCACGTTCGGCGCGTCGCCCGCGTGGATCGCGCCGACCGTGACGATCGCCATGTCGAGCGGCGACACGTTGCGCGACACGATCGTCTGCAACGCCAGCACGATCTGCGCGCACACGACGACGGGATCGATCGCCTTGTGCGGCACCGCGCCGTGGCCGCCGCGGCCCTGCACGTCGATGATCACGGTATCCGACGACGCCATGAACGGCCCCGGCAGGAAACCGAACTTGCCGGTCGGAAAGCCCGGCATGTTGTGCATCGCGAAGATCGCGTCGCACGGGAACAGCTCGAACAAGCCTTCGTCGAGCATCTTCTTCGCGCCGCCGAGCCCTTCCTCGGCCGGCTGTAAAATCAGGTTCAACGTGCCGGAGACGCGGCGCTCCCGGGCGAGATGCTTCGCGGCGGCGAGCAGCATCGCCGTGTGGCCGTCGTGGCCGCACGCGTGCATCTTGCCGGCGATCGTGCTCTGGTACGGCAGGCCCGTCGCCTCGTGGATCGGCAGCGCGTCCATGTCCGCGCGCAGGCCAAGGCGCTGCATGCCGTTGCCCACCTTCAACTGCGCGACGACGCCCGTGCCGCCGAGCCCGCGATGCACCGTGTAGCCCCACGACTGCAGTTGCTCCGCGACGAGGTCGCTCGTCGCGAATTCCTCGAAGCCCAGTTCGGGATGAGCATGGATGCGGTGCCGGATCTCGATCATTTCGTCGGCAAGGCCTGCGGGAATCACGCTGTGCGTCACGGTATCGTCTCCTGTGTCCGGTGGGGAATGTGCAGGCAAGGATATTCGGTTAACCGGCAACCGGGCAGACGGAAAGTCGTCGTGGTAGCAACTGGCAGTTGCCGTAGCGGGCGCGGTGCGCGGCAAGCGCAAGCCGGCCATCCGGATGACTGCCGCAGATGATCCGGATACGTGAAACTGTGCGCTCCGCATCGAATTAACGCGCATGAGGATCCGGCGATGACCGTTCAAACATCAAAAATAACTCCTATGGATCAAAGCATTACGGATATTTGTTCACTTTTTGACGTTTGTACATTTTTTGTGTACGCTGACAAAGAAGTGAACAAGCGATCGCCCCTGATGCCCGAGAATGCCCCCCTCCCGATGTCGGAACAGCATGTGCTCGACGAAGCCTGCGCCGCGTTCGAACGCGCGACCCGGCGCTTCAGGGCGCGGCCCATGCGCGTGCCGGCCGCGTATAAGGCGCGTGCCGACGCGATGATCCGCTTCGACGTTGCCGGGCAGGCCTTCGAGATGCCGGCCGCCGTGATCCTGCGCATCGAATCGCTGCCGGGTGCACTCGCGGAATTGCGCCGCCGCGGCGGCGCTACCCCGATGCCCGGCGAACGGCCGCTGATGCTGATCGCGCCGCATCTTTCGGCCGAACTGGCCGCCGGCCTGACCGACCAGGGCATCCCGTTTCTCGACACCGCCGGCAACGCATGCCTGATTCAGCCGGAGGCGACCGTGATGATCGCGGGCCGGCCGAAGCCCGCACGCGCACCGCGCCGGCAGGCGTCGCGCGCGACGACGCCGAAGGGACTGGCCGTGATGTTCGCACTCGCGACGCAGCCGAACCTCGTCGCGCAGCCGTATCGGGCGATTGCCGCCGCGTCGGGCGTCGCGCTCGGCACGGTCAATCTCGCGATGGACGATCTGATCGCGCGCGGCCTCGTCGGGCAGCGCCGCAACGGCGAACGCCTGATTCCCGACTGGCCGCGCTTCGTGCAGGAATGGGTCGCGCTGTACCCGAGCCGCTTGCGCGCGAAACTGTCGAGCCGCCGGTTTGCCAGCCTCGCACCCGACTGGTGGCGCGGCTTCGATTTCGCGTCGTTCGATGCGCGGCTCGGCGGCGAGCCGGCGGCCGACCTGCTGACGCACGACCTGAAGCCGGCCGCGATCACCGTCTATACGCACGGCGCGGTGTCGAACCGCCTGCTGCTCCAGGCCCGCCTGCGTCCGGACGAGCGCGGCGACGTCGAAATCCTCGAAGCGTTCTGGCCGCGCTCGCCTGCGCTCGACTGGCGCGAGCAGGATGTGCCGCTCGTGCCGCCGCTCCTGATCTACGCGGATCTCGTCTCGTCCGGAGACAGCCGCAATCTTGCCGCCGCCGAACGGATCCATGACCGATACCTCGCCCATCCGCCCGCTTGAAGTCGATGCGCGCCGGCCGCTCGAGCCGGCGGCGGTCGCGCTGCTGCAAGCGGTCGGCAGCGCCTGCACGCGCCTCGACGCGGCGTTCGTCGTCGCCGGCGCAACCGCGCGCGACATCCTGATGTGGCATGTCCACGGCATCCGGCCGGTGCGTGCGACGCGGGACGTCGACGTCGCGGTGTGCGCGGTGAGCTGGCCGTTCCACGAACAGCTCGTCGATGCGCTCGTCGCGACCGGGCAATTCACCCGCGCGCCGAAACAGCAGCAGAAACTGCTGTTTGAAAGCGGAACGCACGGTTTTCGCACGGAGCTCGATCTCGTGCCGTTCGGGCCGCTCGAAACGCCGCCGGGCGAGATCGCGTGGCCGCCGGGCGGCGAATTCGTGCTGAACGTGCTCGGGTTCCAGGAGGCGGTCGACACGGCGCTGCCGGTGTCGATCGACGCGCGCACCGTGGTGCCGGTGGCCAGCCTGCCGGCGCTCGCGCTGCTGAAGTTGCTCGCATGGAAGGACCGGCGCGCGCGCCAGAACAGCGACGCGTACGACCTGCTGTTCCTGCTGCGCAATTATCACGACGCCGGCAATCGCGAGCGCATCTGGGACGCCGCGCCGGACCTGCTCGAGACGCATGCGTTCCAGCCGGGCCTCGCCGCCGCCGCGCTGCTCGCGCGGGATGCGAAGCGGATTGCTTCGCCGCACACGCGCGACGCCATCCGCGCGCTGTTGTCCGACGCAGCGACCTACACGGCGCTCGGCCAGGATCTGCTGGCACGCGCGTTCGCGCAGTTGCCGGGCGAATTCATCGATGACGCCGACCGGTATCTCGACGCGTTCCGCAACGCATTCCTCGTCGATCCTCCCGCGCCGCACGCGTGACGCGCCGCTGCGAAACTGCAACGTCATCGCGCTTTCGCCGCACTGCGCTCAGGCCGCCCAGTCTTCGAGCGACAACCCGGCAACACGGCCGAATTCGCGGCCGTTGTTCGTGACGAGCACCGCGCCGGCCGCGATCGCGTGCCCGGCGATCGACGCATCGTTCGCGCCGATCGGCGTGCCGCGCGCGGCGAGATCCGCGCGAATCGCGGCCGTTGCGTCGACGGCCGCCGTATCCCACGACAGCACGCCATCCAGCCGCGAAACAAACGCCGTCACGAGTTCCGCATGCTTCGGCGACGCCTTCCTGCCCACGGCCCCGAACCGCATTTCGGCATAGGTGATTGCCGACACGACGATCCGGTGCTGAGCGTTGACGCACGACTGCAACCGGGACAGCACCACGGGCGGCCGCTCGCGCATGATGAACGAACAAATGTTCGTATCGAGCATGTAGAGCGTGGTCACCGGCCGGACTCCGTCGGCGCGCCGGCATCGCCGGACAGGTCGAAGCGACCGGATTCGATGACGGCCGGGCGTTCGGCGAGGAAGTCGGCGTCGGCCAGCGGTTCGTTCGCGAACGACAGCCACGTGGGGCGCACGGGGCGCAGCAGCAGCGTGTCGCCCTCGCGGCGGATCTCGAGTTCCGTCACCCCCTCGAACTCCATGTCCTTCGGGATACGGATTGCCTGGTTACGGGCGTTCTTGAAAATGGAAACGGTGCGCATGAGCCACTCCATGGGAGTACGATGCGCCCATTTTAGACATATGTCGGCATATGTCAATTTCAGGGGGCGCTGATCGGACGTCGCGCCCCATGCTGTCGCGGGTGTTTTTGCCATGCTGTCGGCCTGTCGTCGATGATGAGAGCGATTCATTCTTCACGACGCAGGCCGCGCGGTCCATATCCCGAACGGCCAATGCAGGCGCGATGCACGGCCGCGCGCAGCGTCGCGCCGACGCTGCGCGCCCGCCCCGTCACGGCAACCGGAAAGTGTCGAAGAATGTATCGCGCTCGATCACGGTGAGCGCCGCGCGCTTGTGCGGGAAGTCGAATTCCTTCAGCGTATGGAACCCGAGCCGGTGCATGTACGCGATGTGCCGCACGTGATCGACGCGCGGCTCGCCGACGAGCCGCTGCGTGCGCGGTTCGTCGACGAACATGTAGTGCAGCACCCCGCTCCACCACGCATGCAGCTTGCCCGCGCTCTGGAAGCGCGAGTCGCCGATCAGCAGGTGCAGCCCGCGATCGTAGTCGTGCGCGTCGTAGAACGGCGCGAGGCGGTCCTCCTTCGCCCAATAGAACTCGAAATAGCCGAACGGCGTGTCGTCGAAATAGCCGATCATCGGGTGCATGTGCGGATCGGCGAGCCGCTCGGCGAGATACGCCGCATGCTCGTCGCGCGTACCGCGCTGGTCCCAGAACTGCGCGACGCGATCGAGATTCATCCAGCCGCTGAACAGGTCCGCGTGCGCATCGATATCGACGGTGCGCAGGCTGAACGTCATCCCGACCTGCGGCATGGTGCGCGCGTAGATCTCGCCGGCCGGCGACGGCGGCCGCACCGGATGACGGTGGCCGTTCGTGATCGCGTAGCGCAGCGGCATCCCGCTCGACGCGGGCGCCCTCAGCCACGGCCGCGGGTTCTGCCAGAACGTCGTGCGCGACACGTTCAGGCGCAGTGTGTCGCCGGCGACCTGTGCGCCGTCGATCACGCCCTCGCGCACCGCGCGCGCCACGTACGACGCGACGGCCGCCGCACTGGCGCCACCGAGCGGCACCGAGATCGTTGCCGCGTCGTACCGCGTGTCGGTGTTGAACAACGGGACGAACGCCGCGAGCAGCCAGTCCGGCGAGTCGTCGGGATGCCATGCGTCGAGCGTGTGCTCGGCGACCTGCGTCGCCCGGCCATGCGCGGCGCCGTCCAGCGCGGCCGCCACCTCGCCTTCGACGGCATCCGCGGCGCCGGCCGGTTTCGTCAGCGTGTCTTCCATCACAGTGCTCCCGCGTCGTGGCGGTCGGCGAGCACGTGAAGCCCCCGCTCGAGCGCCGGAAACAGGCTGCGCTGGAAGTTGTTCCAGCGCAGTTCGAGAATCGTGTCGTCCGGCGCGATCGGCGTATCGAGCACGTCGCAGATCACCTCGCCGGAATCGATGCCGTTGTCGACGTAGTGGAACGACGCGCCCGTCATCGTCACGGGTTCGACCGACGACGTCGCGCCGCTCGCCCAGTCGACCCGTTCGCCGCGCGCGCCGTGCAGCGCGTCGAGCGTCGCCCACGCGCCGCGCCGCTGGTACGGCGAATCGTCGGCCGTGATGCCCGGGTGGATGTTCGCGATGCGTCGGTGAAAGCGCGCACCGGGCCGCACGAGTTCGTCGAGGATCACGAGCAGCCCGTCGAGCACGACGACGTCGGCGTCGAGTTCGAGCAGGCGTTCGAGCAGGCGGCGCTCGAACGCCTGTTTGCCTGCCACCCGTTCGCGCGCGTCGCGCGGCAGCCGCCGGTACGTCGACGGAATCGAGCAGAACAGTTCGTCGACCGGCCGGCCCTGCACCGTCAACCCTTCCGGCAGGATCCACGGCCGGCCCGGCGTGCGCGCGAAGCCGTAGTCGGCCACCTTCGCGCGGTCGGCCGGCGAACCGTCGTCGTCGTCGACGATCACGCCCTTGAGCGTGTAGCGCTCGCCGAGCGGCGAGTCGTTCAGGCGCTCGACGAGGAATTCGAGCGGCGCCTTCATGTAGCGCGTGCCGCCCTGATAAGCGACCGGCTGGCCGGCGCGATCGGCCGCGCCGTTGCGCAGCGACTGGATGTAGACGAGATTTTTCTTCGGCATGGATGCGTCGTGGAAAAAGCGGACGAAGGCGCCGCGGCCGTCCCGCGCCGGCCACGAAGGCCGGCCGGCGGGCCGCGGCGCGCGACGTCACCAGTTGTATTTCGCGGTCGCGATCACCGTGCGGTCGGTGCCGAAAACGCAGACGTTGGCCGACTGGCAGCCGCTGATGTAGTGGCGGTTGGCCAGGTTCGTCCCGTTCACGGCAAAGCGCCAGTTACGCGTGTCGTAATGCACGCCCGCGTCGAACAGCGTGACGCTCGACACCGTCAGCGAGTTGTCGGCCGCACCGGCCGACGCGCTCTGGTAGCGCACGCCGCCGCCGAGGCCGAAACCGGCGAGCGGCCCCGTGTGCCACGTCCAGTCGGCCCACATCGACGCCATCTGGCGCGGCCGCGGAATGTCGACCGGCCAGTTGTTCAGCGACACGTCGTTCGCCTTCACGTTCTTCACGTCCTGGTACACGTACGACGCGATCAGCGACAGGTTCCGCGTGACCTTGCCGGTCGCGCTCAGCTCGATCCCGCGCGAACGCACTTCACCGGTCTGCACCGACTTCGTACCGGTCGTGTCCTGACTCGGCAGCGCCGGCGTGATCCCGTTGGTCTGGTTGATCTGGTAGATCGCCGCGTTCAGCATCAGGTTCTTGCCGGGCGGCTGCCAGCGCAGGCCGGCCTCGATCTGCTTGCCGCGGGTCGGCTGCGGCAGCCCGCCGCCGAGCAGGTTCACGCCGATCAGCGGATTGAACGACGTCGCGTAGCTGACGTACGGCGACAACCCGTAGTCGCCCTGGTACGTGAGGCCGACGCGGCCGGTGAACGCCGTCACGTCCGCCTTCGTCGACGTGCCGCCCGCGCGGTCGTCCATCCGCATGTTGACCCAGTCCTCGCGGCCGCCGAGCGTCAGCGTCCAGCGGTTCCACTTGATCTGGTCCTGCGCGTACAGCCCGAACGTGTTCATCGTCGTGTACGTGTTGGTGCGGATCGTCGAGTCGGGCGTGAACACCGCCGTCGTGACGGGCAGGTAGACCGGGTTGTAGATGTTCAGCGGCGGCGCCGCGGCGAGCCATTCGCTGTCGGTCGCGGTCTGGCGGTTGTACTGGAAGCCGAGCAGCAGCGTGTGCTGGAGCGGGCCCGTCGCGAAGCGGCCTTCCACGTTGTTGTCGATGTCGAAGCGGCTGTAGTTCATCTGGAACACGCCGGCCCAGCGCGACACGTCGGTCGTGCTGCCCTCGACGAAGCCGTTGCCGAACACCGAGCCGTTGTCGAGCGACAGGTGCATCAGGCGGACGTTCTGCCGGAACTTCCACGCCGAACTCAGGTTCTGCTCGAACTGGTAACCGACCGACCACTGCTTCTTGCGGTAGTAGTTGAAGTTCGGGTCGCCTTCGTACACGTCCTTGTTGATCTGGCCGTTCGGGTTCGGCAGCACCGTGCCCTGCGCCGGCAGGAAGTTCGACGAGATGTCGCCCCAGTCCTGCAGGTAGGTCGCGGACAGCGTCAGCGACGTATCCGCGTTCGGGCGCCAGCGGAACGACGGCGCGAGCGCGACGCGCTGGTCGTTGTTCGGGCCGGTCAGCGCATTGCCGTCGCGCGCGACGCCGACGAACCGGTACGCGTACTTGCCGTCCGCATCGAGCTTGTCGCCGACGTCGATCATGAACTGCTTGCGCGCGTAGTTGCCGATCTGCACCCCGGCTTCGCGCACGCGCTCGCCGTCGGCGAGCTTGGTCTGCACGTCGATGATCGCGCCGGGGTCGCCCGCGCCGTACAGCACCGAGGTCGGCCCGCGCAGCACGGTGATGCTGTCGATCATGTACGGATCGACGCGCCAGCTCGCGAGGTTGATCGTGTTCGGCACCTGCAGCCCGTTCACGTAGGCGGTCGGCGTGAAGCCGCGCAGCGCCGCGTACCAGTCCGAACGGTTGTCCGAACCGTACGACGAGAAGCCCGGCACGTAGCGCAGCGCCGCGTTCACGTCGGTCGCGCCGGTCATCTCGATCTGCTGCGCGGTGACGACGTTGATCGTCTGCGGGATCTCGTTGATCGGCGTGTCGGTCTTCGTGCCGGTCCTGCTGCGCTTCGCGACGAGCCCGACCGTGCCGTCGCCTTCCGAGGCCGCGTTGACGGTGATCGCCGGCAGCGTGCCATTCGGCGTGCTATTCGGCGTGCCGTTCTGCGCACTGCTGGCCGACGCCGCGGCGCCAGCGTTTACGGCGGGTGCCGTCTGGGCGTAAACCTGCCCCGCCGCAGCCGCACCGAACGCCACGCTCGCCGCGGCTGCGATCGCACGCAAACGCGTGCCTGTTGCCCACTCCATCTTTCTCTGCTCCACTTGTTTCATGCGGTTTCCGACCGCGCCTTTGTCAAAGAGCGAAAGCCATCCGGCCCGCGCTCACCCCGTTTTCGTGTCGTTTTTCGTGCGACTCCCGGGCCGCGCCATCGTCATGGCCGGGCGCGATCCCGTCTTCGAGCGACGCGCAGATCTCGTCCGCGCGACGCGCCAGTACCGACAGCAGCGTGTCGGACAATCCGTGGCTGTCTTCGCAGCAGCCTTGCAGGTAGATGCGCGGCGCGAAGTGCTCGGGCGTCGCGAGCAGGTAGTCGCGCGTCACGTCGCCGCGCGTGAGCGCATCGCCCAGGTGCGGCGCGAGCCCTTCGAGCAGCGCGGAATGCGTATCGCGGCGGTAGCCGGTCGCGAGCACGAGCGCATCGAAGCGTTCGACGCGCGTGGCGCCGCTCATCCGGTCGCGCAGCGTCAGCTCGATGCGGCCGTCGGCGATGCGCACCGCGGCCTCGATCGCGCTGTTCGCGAGCAGCGCATGACGCGGCGTGCCCTCGATGCGCTGCAGGTACAGCATTTCGTAGATCTGCTCGATCAGCGGCCGGTCGACCACCGCGTAGTTGGTATCGCGATAGCGCTCGAGCAGCGCGCGGCGCGCGTCGTGCGGCTGCGCATAAACGACGTCGGTGAACTCGGGGCTGAAGATCTCGTTGACGAACGGGCTGTCGTCGGCCGGCTTCAGCGCACCTGCGCGCATCACGAGGCTCGCGTCGACGTGCGGGAAGCGGCGCGCGAGGTCGATGAACACCTCGGCCGCGCTCTGCCCCGCGCCGATCACCGCGACGCGCCGGCGCTCGCCGTCCGGCGACGCGACGAGCCGGTCGATGTCGGTCAGATACGACGACGAATGGATCACGCGGTCGCGGCCGAGCGCGGCGAACGCGTCCGGAATCGCGGGCGTGCCGCCGACGCCGACCGACAGCGCGCGCGTGACGCGCTGGCGCTCGCGGCCCGCGGCATCGCGCGACAGCACGCGCAGCGCGTCGATCCGCGCGCCGTCGCCGCGCACCGGCTCGATCGCCAGCACGGTCTCGCTGTAATGGACGCGGTCGTCGAATGCATCGGCGACCCAGCTCAGGTAGTCGTGGAATTCGACGCGGGTCGGATAGAAGTTCTTCAGGTTGACGAATTCGTTCAGGCGGCCGCGTTCGAACAGGTAGTTGATGAACGTGTAGCGGCTTTTCGGATCGCGCATCGTGACGAGATCCTTCAGAAACGAGATCTGCATCCGGCAGTCGTCGAGCAGCATCCCGCGATGCCAGCCGAATTCCGGCTGGCGCTCGACGAAGCAATGGGCGAACGTGCGTGCGCCGGCGCGCTCCGCGAGGCGAATGGCCAGCGCCAGATTCGACGGCCCGAAGCCGACGCCGATCAGGTCGAAAACGGTTTCTCTCTGCATGTCTCAGCTCCCTTGTCGGTGAATCCGGCCCGTCAGACGTGACGGCCGGAGAAGAACGTCTCGCGCAGCGTGCGCATCCACAGCGGCTGCGCGTCGGCCAGCGCGAGACGGCGCTGCCGCGCGAAGCCATGCCGCGCGAGATGGTCGGCAACCCGCGCGTGGCCGGCCGGAACGGCACAGCCGACCGCTTCGGTACGCGGGTCGTCGAGAAACAGGTAATGAACGACGGACGGCAGCCAGCCCGCCACGCAATGCGCGCCGCGCCAGCGCGATTCGCCGACCAGCATCCGCAGCCCGCGGTCGTAGTCGCGCGCCGCGACGTGCGGCGCGAGCGCGTCTTCCTTCAGCCAGAACGCCTCGAAGTACGCGAACGGCTCGCCGTCGAAGCAGCCGACGAGCGGCGTCACGTGCGGATCGGCGTCGGGTGCGGCCCCTTGCGCGCTGTCCGCGCCGGGCTGCGCGCCCGGCCAGCCGTCGCGCACGCGCGGCTCGTCGAACCAGCGCGCGAGCCGCACGGTGTCTTCCGCCGGCTGCCAGCCGCGCAGCGTGAAGCGCACGCCGAGCGCCGGCAGGTCGCGCGCGTAGACGTCGCCGCGCGGCGCCGGCGGCCGGCGCGGATGACGCCGGCCGTCGGTGAGCATCGGCAGCGTCGCGCACGGCAGGTGCGTACCGACGAGCCACAGATCGGCCTGCTGCGCCCAGCCGTCGCGCATGCAGCGGCCGCCGTCGGCGAGCACGCCGCTCGCGCGCAGCGCGTCGAGCGCGACCGCCGGCCACGCGGCCGGGTCGAGCCGGATCGCCGCATGGTGCGCGCCGTCCGAAAACGCCGCGGACAACGCGGCCAGCAGCGCGCGCCGCTGGTCGGCCGGCGCCGCACGATGGTTGTATGCGACGAGGCGCAGCGTGCCGTCGTCGGCGAGTTGCGCGCGTAGCAACTGCGCGCCGATGCCGTGACCCTGCGCGACGCGGATCTCCGTGCCGTCGCGCGCGGCGAACAGCCCGTCCGCGAATGCGAGGCGGCACGTATCGGGCATCGTGAAACCGTCGGGACGCACTTCAGCCAGCATGGCGTTCCTCCTGTCCTGTTTCCGCGCGTGCATCGAGCCGTGCGCCGAGTGCGGCGAGCGTCGGCGACGCGAACACGTCGGCAACCGTCAGCGCGTGACCGGCGCGGCCGGCCGCGTCGACGAAGCGCACGACGTCGAACGACGTCGCGCCGGCTTCGAACAGGTCCGCGCCGGGCTCGGGAGCGGCCGTCGAGAATGTGTCCGACCACAGCGCCGCGAGCTCGGCAGCCGCCTGCGACGGCGCGTCGGTCCGTGTTTCCCCGCTTGCTTGCACGCTGAAGGCCGCATCCGCGACCACACGCGTATCGGGCGTGCCGAGCGCCGCCTCCGACGCGCCGGCAAAGCGCGCGACTTCGTCGTGATAGACATCGACGAGCGCATCGACGAAACCGCGGTCGAGCAGTTCGTCCGCATACGAGAACGCGGCGCTCACGCGGCCGTCCGGATGCTCGACGACGTCCAGCTCCAGCGTGAACACGACGCGATGGCGCACGTCGTCGAATTCGGCAAGCGACAGGCCGGCCCAGTCGCGCGCGACCGCACCCGTCGGGCGCAGGTAGTTGAACATCACCTGGAACAGCGGATTGGCCTGCGCGGCACGCGGCGCGCGCAGCGCCGCGACGACGTCGGCGAACGGCACGTCGGCATGCGCATACGCGGCGAGCGCCGTGTCGCGCACCTGGGCGAGCACGTCCGCACGGCTCGCGGCCGGGTCGATCCGCGTGCGCACGACGACCGAATTGATGAAGAGGCCGAGCGCAGCGCGTGCCGCATCGCCCGTCAGCTCGCGTGTCGACGCGAGCACGCCGACCGGCTGGTCGGCCGCGCCCGTCGCGCGGAACAGCGCGGTGTTGAGCGCCGCGTGCAGCAGCATCGGCAGCGTCGCGTGCGCGGCCGACGCGGCGTCGCGTGCGGCGCGAATCAGCGACGCGTCGAATTCGAACGCGATGCGTGCCGCGCGCCATTGCGGCACGGCCGGCGCGTCCGCGCGCTGCGGCAGCACGCGCGACGGCAGCTCGGCCAGCGCGTCACGCCAGTACGCGACGCGGGCCGGATGGCACGGTGCGGGCAGCACGAGCGGTACGACCAGTTGGACGGCCAGTTGGACGACTTCGTCGACCGGCACGGCGTCGCCGCGCACGCGGGTGACGTAGCGTGCACGAACGGCATCGAGCCACAGTTCGATCGATTCGCCATCCGACACGATGTGATGGATCGTCACCGACAGCACGTGGTCGTCCGCGCCGAGCCGCAGCACGCGTGCACGCCACAGCGGCGCATCGGCCGAGAGGTCGAATGGCGTGAGGGCATCCTCGTCGGTCAGCGCCGCCGCACGGGTGAGCGCATCGGGTTGCGCCGACAAGTCGACGACCGGCAGCGCAACCGGCGCTGTCGTGTCGATCCGCTGGCCCGGCAGCGCGCCGTCGCGAGCGACGAGCCGCGCGCGCAGCGCCGGATGCACGGCCGCCGTATCCGAGAACGCGGCGCGCAGCGCATCGATGTCGAGCGGGCCGCGCACGCGCAGCGCGACCGGAATGTTGTACGCGGCGCTGTCCGGCTGCGCGCGCCACAGGAACCACAGGCCGAGCTGCGCGGGCGACAGCGGCCACACGCCGTTCGCATCGGGTTTGGCCACCGCGACGCCCGGCGCCGCGGCGCCGGCATGCGCGGCGCGCGGCGCGTCGGCCACCTGCAGCGCGTACTGCGCGAGCACGGGTGCCTCGAACAGCGCGCGCACCGGCACGTCGCGGCCGAGCCGTTCGGCCACGCGCGTCGCGACGCGCACAGCGGCGAGCGAATGACCGCCGAGATCGAAGAAGTGATCGCCGCGGCCGACGCGCTCGAGATTCAGCACGTCGCACCAGATCGCCGCGAGCGCGGTTTCATCGCCGTCGCGCGGCGCCTCGTACGCACGTTCGACGCGCACGGGCGCCGGCAGCCTCGCCCGGTCGACCTTGCTGTTCGCGTTGCGCGGCAACGCGTCGAGCACGATCAGTTGCGCGGGCACCATGTAGTCGGGCAGCGTGCGGCGCAGGTGCGCGTCGAGCGTCGCGGCTTCGACGGGCTGCGCGGCCGCCTGTGCATCGGCGGTCAGTTCGACATACGCGACGAGCTGCGCAAGCGCGCCCTGCCCGTGCACGACCGCGCACGCTTCGCGCACCGCATCGTGCGCAGCCAGTTGCGCCTCGATTTCGCCGAGCTCGATGCGCAATCCGCGCAGCTTCACCTGATGATCGACGCGGCCGATGAAGTCGAACACGCCGTCCGCGCGGCGCCGCACGAGGTCGCCGGTGCGGTACAGGCGCGCGCCCGCTGCGCCGTACGGATCGGGCACGAAACGCTCGGCGGTCAGCGCCGGGCGGTCGAGATAACCGCGCGCGACGCCGATCCCCTCGCCGCCCAGATACAGCTCGCCGATCACGCCGACCGGCAGCGGATGCAGCCGCTCGTCGAGCACGTGCGCGGTGCGCGCGCCGACCAGCGTGCCGATCGGCAGATATGCGGCGTCGCCAAGCTTCGCGAGATCGTCGCCGGGCCGGAACATCCACAGCGTCGGCGTGATGACCGTCTCGGTCGGGCCGTAGCCGTTGACCACGCGCACGTTCGGCAGCGCGCGGCGCAGCATCGCGAACGCCTCGCGCGACGTCGCCTCGCCGCCGACGGTCAGCGAACGCAGCGTCGGCGGTGCGCCGTGCGCGAGCGCCCATTCGGCGAGCTGCGCGGCGCAGCCGGGCGGCACGTAGGTCATCGTCACGCCGTCGCGGACCATCATCGCGCAGGTCTGCGCGGGCGGCCACAGCACGTCGGCCGTCACCGACACGGCGGCGCCCGACATGTATTGCGAAAACCAGCCTTCGTGCGCACCGTCGAAGTTGACCGACTGGAACAGCAGGAACACGTCGTTCTCGCCCGCGCCGTAGCGCTCGGCAATCGCCGCGCAGTGCAGCGCGAACGACGCATGGTCGACGATCACGCCCTTCGGCTTGCCGGTCGAGCCCGACGTGTAGATCGCATAGGCCGCATGGCCCGGCAGCACGTCGGGCAGCGCGACGTCCGCGGCTTCGTCGAGCGCATCGATTTCATCGGCGCGCCACACGCGCAGTTCCGGCAGCTCGGGCAACGACGCGGCGCTTGAGCCATCGGTCAGCACGTGCGCGATGCTCGCGTCGCCGACGATCTGCGCGAGCCGTTCGCGCGGATGGGCCGGATCGAGCGGCACGAACGCGGCGCCGGACTTCAGCACCGCGATCAGCGCGACGAGCAGGTCGACCGAGCGCTGCAAAGCGACGCCGACGCGCATCTCGGGCCGCACGCCTGCCGCCACCAGATGACGCGCGAGGCGCGCCGCGCGTGCATCGACTTCGCCGCGCGTCAGTGCACGATCGATATCGGCAACGCCGCGTGCATCGGGCCGCGCGTGTGCATGCGCGGCGCTGCGTGCATGCACGGGCACGAACGGTTCGGCTTCGGTCGCGCCCGCCGGCGCGTTCCACGCAAAGAGCTGTGCGCGCTCGCCGGCGGGCAGCCAGTCGAGATCGCCGACCGGCAGGTCGGGCCGCGCGAGCGCATCGGCGAGCAGCGTGACGAAGCGCGCGGCCAGCCGCGCGATCGCGTCGGCGTCGAACAGGTCGAGTGCATAGATGAATGCGGCGTCGAACGTACCGTCGGGCGTTGCCTCGACGGCGAGCGTGAGATCGAATTTCGCGGACGGCGTGCCGGACGGCAGCAACGCGGCGGTGGCCGCGCCGAGCGCCGGCAGCGCGCGGCGCTCGCCGTAGGCTGCCATCACCTGGAACAGAGGATGGTGGCTCGCGCTGCGCGGCACGCCGAGCGCATCGACCACCTGCTCGAACGGCACGTCCTGGTGCATTTGTGCGTCGACGAGCGCGCGCTGCGTACGCGCGACCAGTGACGAGAAATCGCCGTGTGCGGGCACGTCGACGTCGATTGCAAGCGTGTTGACGAAGAAGCCGATCAGGCCGGCGACTTCCGCGCGTTCGCGGTTCGCGGCCGGCACGCCGACGCAGATCCGCGCATCGCCGGTCGCGCGCGCGAGCAGCACATCGAGCGCGGCGAGCAGCACCGCGAACGGCGTCGCGCCCGACGCGGCCGCGAACGCACGCAGTTGCGCGCCGACGCGCGCGTCGAGCGAAAACACATGACGCGCGCCGCGCGCACTGCGGCGCGCCGGCCGTGCGGCCGCACCCGGCAGCGTCAGCACGCCGCGCTGCGGGTCGAGCCGTTCGCGCCAGAACGCGAGCTGGCGATCGCGTTCGCCGGCGTCGAGCCAGCGGCGCTGCCACAGCGCATAGTCGGCGTACTGGATCGGCAGCGGCGCGAGCGGCACCGGCTGGTCGGACGCATACGCGCGGTAGAACGCCGCGAGCTCTTCCAGCATCACGCCCGACGACCAGCCGTCCGACACGATGTGGTGCACGGTCAACGCGAGCCAGTGATGCGTCGCGTCGAAGCGGACCAGGTGCGCGCGCACGAGCGGCGCCGCACCGAGATCGAACGGTTCGGCTTCGTCGGCCGTCGCGACGGCCTCCGCTCGCGCGGTGCGCTGTGCGTCCGGCAACGCTTCGAGATCGGTTTCGCGCCACGGGCAACGCAGCGGCGCATGGATCGTTTGCGCAACACCGTCCTGCGCTTCGTCGAAGGTCGTGCGCAGCGCTTCATGGCGCGCGATCAGCGCGTCGCAGGCAAGACGCAGCGCATGCGTGTCGAGCGGACCCGTCAGCGCCAGGCGCTCGGTGATGTGATACGCGTCGGGCGCATCGATCAGCCGCGCGTGCAGCCACAGCCGCGTCTGCGCGAACGACGCCGGCACGCGATCGCTGCGCGGCGTGCGCGGCGGGATCGGCAGCACGCGGAAGTCGATGCCGGCCGCACCGAGCTTGTCGATGAAGACCGCGCGCTGCGCGTCGGGCAGCTGCGCGAAACGCGTCGCGAGCGCGAGCCAGTCGGGTTGAACCTTCGTCATCCGTCGTCCTTATTGGGTTTCCAGTTCGCCGAGCAGCGCGTCGATCGCGCTCGCCGCATCGGTCGCGCCGCGCGCCACGCAGGCCGCGTCGATCGCTTGCGCGCAGCGCGCGAGCGTGCGTGTGTCGAACAGCGTGCGCAGCGGCAGCGCGAGCCCCCAGTGCAGGTTCGCCTGCGCGTGGGCCTGTGTCGCGAGCAGCGAGTGGCCGCCGAGCAGGAAGAAGTCGCCGTCGCGGCCGATCGCATCGACGTGCAGCACGCGTTGCCAGATATCCGCGAGCGCGCGTTCGGTGTCGGTCGCGAGTTCGACGGCTTCGGCCGCTTCGCGCACCGGCGCGGGCAATGCATGGCGGTCGCACTTGCCGTTCGGCGTGACGGGCAATGCGTCGAGTTCGATCATTTGCGACGGCACCATGTAGGCCGGCAGTTGCGCGCGCAACGTGTCGAGCAGCGCCGCACGGTCGAGCGGACCCGCGTCGCCGCGCGCGACATAGCCGACCAGTTGCTCCTCGCGCACGATCACGACCGCGTCGTTCACGCCGGGCGCCGCGCGCAGCAGCGCCTCGATCTCGCCCGGCTCGATCCGCTGGCCGCGCAGCTTCACCTGCGTGTCGACGCGGCCGAGGTAGTCGAGCGCACCGTCGACGCGCCGGCGTGCGAGGTCGCCCGTGCGGTACATGCGTGCGCCCGGCACGAACGGATCGGGCACGAAACGCTCGGCGGTCAGCGCCGGGCGGCCGAGATAACCGCGCGCCAGGCCCGCGCCCGCGAGATACAGCTCGCCGGTCGCGCCGGCCGGCACCGGCTGCCATGCGGCATCGAGCACGTGCAGTTGCAGGTTCGCGATCGGATGGCCGATCGGCACCGCGGCCGCATTCGCGTCGCCGGGGCCGCAAGTCCAGTGCGACACATCGATCGCGGCCTCGGTCGGCCCGTACAGGTTCACGAGCGTCGCGTTCGGCAGCAGCCGTGCCATCTTCGCGACGAGTTCGGGCGCGAGTGCTTCGCCGCTCGCGACGATCAGGCGCACGCTGTCGCATTGCGCGGCGGCCGGGAAATCGTCGAGATACGCGGCGAACGCGGCGAGCATCGACGGCACGAAATGCAGCACCGTCACGCCGTGCGCATGGATCGCGGCCGCGAGACGCGCCGGATCGCGATGGTCGCCGGGCGCGGCGATCGCGAGCTTCGCGCCGATCGCCAGCGGCCACACGAATTCCCAGACCGACACGTCGAAGCCGAACGGCGTCTTGTGCAGCACGACGTCGTCGCGCGTCAGACGGTATGCGTGCTGCATCCACGCGATCCGGTTCGCGAGCGCGCCGTGCGTGTTGCCGGCGCCCTTCGGCTTGCCGGTCGAGCCCGACGTGTAGATCAGGTATGCGAGTCGCGCGTCGTCGATGGCGATGCCCGCAGGTGCTTCTTCACCTTCCTCCGCTTCATTGGCGAGCAGGTCAGCAACCGTCAGCAACTGCGTCGCGGAACCGTCGCCAAGCGCGGCCTCGACCTGCTCGCGCAGATGGGCCTGCGTGATCGCGACGGCCGGCCGCGCGTCGCGCAGCAGGTACGCGATGCGCTCGGCCGGATAGTCGGGATCGACCGGCAAGTAGGCGGCGCCGGCCTTCAGCACGCCGACGAGCGCCATCACCATGTCGAACGAGCGCTCGACGCACAGCGCGACCGGCGTGTCGGGCCGCACGCCGCGCCGGCGCAGCGCGGCCGCGATGCGCGACGTGCCGAGGTCGAGTTCGCGATAGGTCGCGCGATGCACGCTGCCTTGAACGTCCACGTATTCGAGCGCGATCGCGTCGGGCGTCGCTTGCGCCGCATCGGCGAATTGCAGGTGCAGCGGCTGCCGTTGCGACGCCGGCCATGACTGCGCGGTGTCCTGCGCCAGCGCCAGTGCGTCGCGGGTTGCGTCGTCGGCGATCGACAGCGTGCCGAGCAGCGCATCCGGCGTGCGGGCCAGCGCATCGAGCGCGCACGCGAACGCACGGTGCCAGGTCTCGACCTGCCGCGCGTCGATGCGCGCGGTGTCGTAGCCGTAGTCGATCGTCAATTCGGCACCACTCTCGATCACGAGCGTCAGCGCGAAATCGGTCGCTTCGATGCTGCGCACGCCGCTCAATGCAAGCGCGCGCGGATCGGCGTCGCGCGCCGTGTCGTCCACCGGGTAGTTCTCGAACACGACCAGCGTGTCGAACAGTGCGCCGCCCGCGCCGCGCGCCCAGCGCTGGATGTCGGCGAGCGGCGTGTGGACATGCTCGGCGGCCGCCGCATTCTCGCGCTGCAGCGTTTGCAGCCAGTCGGCCGCGCGTTGCTGCGGTGCGGGTGCGGTGATCACCGGCAGCGTGTTGATGAAAAGACCGAGCACAGTGTCGATGTCCGCGAGCGCATCGGGGCGGCCCGCGACGGTTGCGCCGAACGCGACGGCCGGCTGGTGCGTCATCCGCTGCAGCGCGAGCGCCCACGCGCCCTGCACCAGCGTGTTGACCGTCAGCTTCAGCGCGCGCGCCGTCTGCGCGACGCACGTCATCGCGTCCGCATCGATCGTTGCTCGCCATGTGACCATGTCGGCATCCGCTCGGTCGGCCGCGCGTTCCGCGATCAGCGTCGGCGCGTCGAGCCGCGCGAGGCGCTCGGTCCAGAAGCGTTCGTCGGCGTCGCGGTCGCGCGTGCCGAGCCACGCGATGAAGTCGCGATAGCGCAGCGCCGGGCGGCTCGCGAACGGCGACACGGCGTCCGGGTCGCGATAGTCGCGCAGCACGTCCGCGAGCAGGCGCGCGGTGCTCCAGCCGTCGAGCAGCACGTGGTGACGTGTCCACACGACGCGCCATGCGTCGTCCGTCACGCGGATCAGCGTGAGCCGCATCAGCGGCGGCTCGCGCCAGTCGAAACCGCGTGCGCGGTCGGCGGCGAGCCACGCATCGAAATCGGCATCGCGCGTGTCGCCGCGCGTGCGCCAGTCGAGCTGCTCGACCGGCATCCGCGCGTGGCGATGCACGCACTGCAGCGGCGCGGCTTCGTCGGGCATCACGCTCGTGCGCAGGATGTCGTGGCGCGCGACGGATGCGTCGAATGCATTAATGAGACGCTCGGCATCGAGCGCGGTCGCGGTGGCGACGAGCTGGTTCACGTAGCTCGCGTGGCCGGGCGCGAACAGCGCATGGAACAGGATGCCCTGCTGCATCGGCGACAGCGGATACACGTCGTCGATCGTGCGCCAGTCTAGCGGCGTGCGTTCGATCGCGGCCTGCGTGAGGCCGGCAGCCTGCGCGAGCGGGAAATCGCCCGGCGTCGCGCCGCCGCCGCGATGCGCGACGCGCGACGCGCAGGCTTCGACGAGTTCCCGCAGCGCGGCCGCGAAGCGTTCGGCGAACGCGTCGATCGTCGCGCGCTCGAACTGCGGCGCGCCATAGACCCAGTGCACTTTCAGCGTGCGCGCGCCGTCGCGGTCGGTATCGAGGTACGCGTGGATCGCGAGCGTATTGCCGAGCGGCCCTTGGCGGTCGCGCTCGACGCCGGTGCCGCCGAAACGCGGCACGAGCGTCGCGTCGCGCGGCGCGTCGAACTGGCCGAGATAGTTGAACGTGACGCGCGGGCGCGGCACGGCGGCCAGCGCCGCGCGCGTCGCCGCATCGCCGTAATGCGCGAGCACGCCGAAGCCGAGCCCCTTGTGCGGCACCGCGCGCAGCGTGTCCTTGACCGCGCACAGCGTGTCGCTCGCGGTCGCCTCGACCGTCAGCGTCACCGGGTAGTGGCTCGTCAGCCAGCCGATCGTGCGGCTCGCGTCCGCATCGTCGAACAGCGCCTCGCGACCGTGCCCTTCCAGTTCGACGCGGCACGATGCGGCGCCGCCGTGTGCGCCGGACAGCGCCAGCGCGAGCGCCGCGCCCAGCAGTTCGATCGTCTGCGTGCGATAGGCCGCATGCGCATCGGTCAGCGCCGCGCGAGTCAACGCCGCGTCGATCGTCTGCACGACGACGGCTGCATCGGCATTCGTCGCCGCTGCGTCCGGATGATCGGGCACGAGGTCGTCGCCCTGCGCCATCCTGGCCCAGTACGCGGCCTCGGCTACAAACGGCGATGCCGGTTCCGTCGCGGCGCGCGCAAGCCGTGCGGCCCATGCGTCCGCGCGCAGGCCCGGCGGCGACAGCCGGACCGGCGTGCGGTCGCATGCGGTGCGGTAGGCCGAGTCGAGGTCGTCGAGCAGGATGCGCCACGACACGCCGTCGACGATCGCGTGGTGAATCGCCAGATAAAGCTGAGTCGAGCCGTCCGGCAGCCGTGCCGCGCACGCGCACACGAGCGGCCCGCGGCCGAGATCGAGACGGCGCTGCAATGCGTCGAAACGCGCGAGCGCGTCGGCTTCGTCGCGTGCGGCGACTTCGACGAACGGCAGCGAGTCATACGGCTTGGCGGCATCGCTGGCGTGCCACGTGCCGTCCGCACCAAGCGCGAAGCGCTGGCGGAACGCGTCGTGATGCGTCAGCAACGCATCGAATGCGCGCGCGAACGCGTCCGCGTCGAACGGCCCGCGCACGTCGAACGCGACCGACTGGTTCCAGTGGCCGCGATGCGGGACGTCGAGCGCGAAGAAGCGTTGCTGCGCAGGCGTCAGGATTGGCGCGGCAGCCGGTGTCGCCACTGAGGTTGCGGCTGCAGGCTGCGCGGCAACAGTCACGTCCTCGGTCTTCGCGATACGCGCGAGTTCGGCGACCGTCGGGCCGTCGAACAGTTGCTTCGGCGTGAAACGCACGCCGCGCTTGCGCGCCCGGGCAATCACCTGCAGCACAAGGATCGAATCGCCGCCGAGTTCGAAGAAGTTGTCGTCGCGGCCGACCCGCGGCGCCTTCAGCACGGCCTGCCAGACTTCGGCGAGCACCGTTTCGACGGCGCCCTGCGGCGCGTTGCCGGACGCGATCGCGACCGGAGACGCCGCCAGTTCGCGCAGCGTCGCGCGATCGATCTTGCCGTTCGCGGTCACCGGCAGGCGCGCGAGCACGACGAACTGTGCGGGCACCATGTAGTCGGGCAGCGTCGCGGCGAGCGCCGCGCGCATGGCGGCCTCGTCGAACGCCGCGCCGTCGCGCATCACGACGAAGGTCGCGAGCCGCAGGCGGCCGTCATGCTCGATCGCAAGCGTTTCGGCTTGCGCGACCGGGCCGGCCGCGCGCACGGCGGCACTCACCTCGCCCGGTTCGACGCGGTAGCCGCGGATCTTCACCTGGTCGTCGATGCGGCCGAGGAACGCGAGACGGCCGTCCGCGCGCAAGCGCACGCGGTCGCCGGTGCGATACAGCCGCGCGCCGGGCGTGAACGGATCGGGCACGAAGCGTTCGGCGGTCTGCGCCGGACGCCCGAGGTAGCCGCGCGCGACGCCCGGCCCGCCCAGATAGAGCTCGCCCGTCGCGCCGGCCGGCACGCATGCGCCGAACGCGTCGAGCACGAGCGCGCGCGCATTCGGCAGCGGCAGGCCGAGCGGCACGCCGCTCGCGGGGTCACGCACATCGGCGGCGATCGACGCCGTGTCGCACGCAATCGCGCCGACCGTCGCTTCGGTCGGCCCGTAATGATTGATCACGCGGCAGGCCGGCGCGAGCGCGGCCAGGCGCGCAACGAGTGCCCACGTGAGCGTTTCGCCGCCCGTCACGAGCGCGTGGCGCGGCAGCACGTCGGCCGGCACGCGCGCGTCGAGCAGCGCCTGCAGGTGGCTCGGCACGATCTTCAGCACGCCGACGTCGCGGCGGCGCATCTCGTCCGCGAACAGGTCGGGGTCGAACGCACACGCGGCCGGCAGCAGATGCAGCGTGCGGCCCGCGCACAGCGCGCCGAACAGCGTCGTGTGGCCAAGGTCGGCGGCGACGGTCGACACCATCGCGAACGATGCGTCCGGCGCGAACGCGAGTTCGTCGAGCATCCCCTGCACGTAGTCGGCCAGTGCGCCGTGCGACACGACGACGCCCTTCGGCGTGCCGGTCGAACCTGACGTATAGATCAGGTACGCGCCCTGTTCCGGATGCGGTGCGACGCGCACGCCGGCTGCATGCGCGAGCGTCGCGTCCTGTGCGAGCGTGTCGACGTCGAGCGGTTGAGCGTCGATGCCGGCCGGCCACGCGGCCGTATCCGCGACGAGCGCCCAGCACGAGCCGCAGTCAGCTGCCGCCGCGGCCAGTCGTGCGGCCGGCTGTGCGGGATCGAGCAACACGGCCAGCGCGCCGGCCTTCAGCGCGCCGAGCAGGCCGACGACGAAGCGCGCCGAACGTTCGATGCAGACGATGACGGACGCTTCGGCGGCGACACCGCGCTGTGTCAGCGCGCGCGCGATTCGGTTCGACGCATCGTCGAGTTCGGCGAACGTCAGCGACGCCGACGCATCGGCGAGTGCGACACGATGCGGATACGCGGCCGCCTGTCGCGCGAACGCGGCGACGATGTCGGCATGTTCGACGCGCAGCGCGCGGCCGTCGCGCGGCTGGCGCGACGCGGCCGATGCGTCGCACGGCAGCGCGGCCGTCGCGCGTTGCGGATCGTGCGCGGCCGCGCCGACGAGCGCAGCATAGCTGTCGAGCCACGCGCGTGCGGTGTCGGCGTCGATGCAGTCGGTCGCATAGGCCGCGACCAGTTCGATCCCGTTCGCGTCGTCGGTGAAATCCAGCGCGAAGTCGAAACGCGCGGCCAGATCGGGCCCCGGCGTAGCAACAGCGGTCGCACCCGGCAGCACGCTGTCGTGCCGCGCGTCGAACTGCTGCGCGAATTTCACGCGCAGCCATTCGTCGCCGCGCTTGACCGGCGGCTTCACCGCATCGACGACACGCTCGAACGGCACGTCCTGGTGCGCGACCGCGTCGAGCGCCGCCGTGCGCGCCGCGTCGACGAGCGCACGGAACGGCAGCGTCGGCGCCACGCGAACGCGCAGCGCGACCGTATTCAGGAACAGCCCGAGCAACGCGCGCGTTTCAGCGCGCTGGCGATGCGCGACCGGCACCGCGACGACGACGTCCGTTTCGCCGGTCAGGCGCGACAGCCATGCGTCGAGCGCGGCCAGCAGCACCGTGAAGACGGTGGCTTGCGCGTCGCGCGCGAGTTGCCGCACGTCGGCCGCGACCGCGTCGGGCAGGCGCACCGACACGCGTGCCCCCTGCAGCGTGCGTGCAGCGCGCGGCTGACGGTCGACCGGCAGCGCGATCGGGCCCGGCACGTCGCGCAAGGCGCCGCGCCAGTAATCGAGCTGGCGTTCGCCCTCGCCGCCGGCCAGCATGTCGCGCTGCCAGTCCGCATAGTCGGCGTACTGGATCGGCAGATCAGGCAGCGACGGTTCACGGCCTTCCGCATACGCGCGGTACGCGGCCGACAGTTCGTCGAACGCGCAGCGCGAGCTCCAGCCGTCGGTGATCGCGTGATGCGCGGTCAGCAGCAGGCGGTGACGGTCGTCGGCGAGCGCGACGAGCGTCGCGCGCAGCAGCGGGCCGCGTGCGAGATCGAACGGCTCGGCCGCGTCGCGCTCGGCGAGCCGCGCGGCTTGCGCGTCGCGCGCGGCCGGCGGCTGGTCGCGCAGGTCGATAGCGGCGATCGACACCGGCAGTTGCGCATGAATCCGCTGCATCACGACGCCGTCGTCGTTGTCGACGAGCGTCGTGCGCCACGCCTCATGACGCCCGATCACGTGATCGAGCGCGCGCTGCAGCGCGTCGCGATCGAGCGTGCCGTCGATCGTCCAGTGCGCGGCGATGTGATATGCGGCGCTCGCATCGCGTGTTTGCGCGAGCACCCAGAAGCGTTGCTGCGCGAGCGACGCCGCACGGTCGACATGCGGCGCGCCCGATGCGGCCGCATCGGCCGGCGCGCGACGCGCGGAAATGGCGGCCAGCGGCTCGCCGGTCTCGCGTTCCGCGCAATCGACCGTTTCGGCCAGTTCGGCGAGCGCCGGATCGGCGAACAGCGTATCGAGCCGCAGGTTCACGCGCGATGCGGCGCGAATCGCGGCCTGCAACTGCATCGCGGCGAGCGAATCGGCACCCAGCGCGAAGAAACGGTCGTCGCGCGCCGGAGCGGCGTCGAGGCCGAGCAGCGTCTGCCAGATGCCGGCGAGTTGCTGCTCGGTCGGCGTGCGCGGCGCGTCGCCGGCGTGTTGCGTCGTGTCGCGCGCGGCGGCAATCCGCTCGCGCAGCGCGGCACGGTCGATCTTGCCGTTCAACGTATACGGCAGCGCATCGCAACGTACGAACCGGTGCGGTTGCCATGCCGCCGGCAATTGCGCGGCCACGTGCGCCTTCAGTGCCGCATCGTCGGCCGCCGCGCGCAGCGCGACGCATGCGATCAGCCGCGTCGGCCCGTTGCCGGTTTCGGCGACCACGGCCGCGTCGGCCACGGCCGGATGCGAGCGCAGGCACGCAGCGATTTCCGCGGGCTCCACGCGCACGCCGCGTACCTGGACCTGGTCGTCGACGCGGCCGAGATAGTCGAATGCACCGTCGTCTCGCAGGCGTGCGAGATCGCCCGTGCGGTAGACGCGCGCGCCCGGCTCGCCGTCCGGATCGGGAATGAAGCGTTCGGCCGTCAGCGCCGGGCGGCCGTGATAGCCGCGCGCGATGCAGACGCCGCCGAGCAGCAGCTCGCCCACGCCATCGGCCTCATCGCCGTCAATGTGTGCGACGCGCGGGCCGATCACGCGGCCGATCGGCAGCGACGCATACGCGTCGTCGGCGGCCAGCACCGGCGTCTCGCCCGGTTCGACCGGCCACAGCATCGGCGAGATCACGGCCTCGGTCGGCCCGTAGCCGTTGATCAGGCGTACCGACGGAAACGTGCGGCGCACGAATTCGAATGCCTGCTGCGGCAGCGCTTCGCCGCCGAACGCGAGTACGCGCAATGCCGGCGGCACGCCGTCGCGCGCGGCGACAGCCGCGAATTCGCGCAGGTACGCGGGCGGGAACGCGGCGACGTTGACCGATTCGCGCACCATCAGCGCATGCGCGGCGTCGGGCACGAACGGCTGCGGCGGCGCCACGACGATACTGGCGCCGATCGCGAGCGGCGCGAGCCAGCACTCGTGAGCGGCGTCGAAATTGACCGACGCGAAATGCAGCAGGCGGTCGCCTGCGTCGATCGGCAACGCGGCCGCGAGCGCGTCGCAATGCGCGGCGAGCGGCCCGTGTTCGACGACGACCGCCTTCGGCGTGCCCGTCGAACCCGACGTATAGATCATGTAGGCGGCCGCACGCGGGTGCACGGGCACGTCTTCGTCACCGGCAGCGAGGTCCTGCTTGCCCGCCGCTTCGGCAGCCGCGTCGAACGCATGTTCGAACGGCGCGCCGAGCGCCGCGCGGCCGGCTTCGTCGACGATGCCGTGCCGCAGTTGCGCATCCTGGACGATCCAGTCGAGGCGCGCGGCCGGATGACGCGGATCGAGCGGCACGAACACACCGCCCGCCTTCAGCACGGCCAGCAGCGCGACGAACAGCTCGCACGAGCGCTCGACGCAGACGCCGACCCGCACTTCCGCGCCGACGCCGGCCGCGCGCAGTTGCCGGGCCAGCAGCGACGCACGCGCGTCGAGCGCGCCGCGCGACAGGCGCAAGTCGTTCTGGAAAGGTACCGCGATTGCCGGTGCGTCGGGCGCGATGCGCGCCAGTTCGCGGATTCGGTGATGCAGCGCAGTCGGGAAACTCGTCATGTGCGTGAAATCCTTCGGTCCGGCCGCTTCGGCCAAGTCTCGGGGCCGCTTGGGGCGGCTTCACTGGTGTGACGAACGGCGCGGCCGATTTTTTACCGTTTTGCGCTCGAAGCGTGCTTGGGCGTTTTTTTTGCAGGCGCTGCTAAATATTTGCGCGGCCCGTTCGTCTATCAGGATAGGAAAGCCGGAACGGGCACACCCCGGCCGCCGCTTTCGCTTCAGTTTTTCCGTTTCCGCGTTTTGCGTTTCCGCGTATTCGCTTGCCTTCCCTTTACCGACGTTGCCGATGACTGCTGCCCACGAGCCTTCTTCCCCGCCGTCCCTCGACGCCTCGCCCGCCCGCCCCGCGGCGCGCCTGATCCTCGCGCTGCTGCGCGAAAGCCGTACGTCGCTCGCGCTGGCGCTTACCGCGTGCGTGCTGAACGGCGTCGCGAGCGTGCTGCTCGTCGCGACGCTGAACCGCGCGCTCGCGCAGCCGGGCGCCGCCGATGCGGCGCTCGCGTGGCGCTTCGCGCTGTGCGCGGTGATCGCGCTCGTCACGCGGATCGTGTCGGGCACGCTGTTCGCGCGCCTGTCGCAGGACACGATGGCGCGGCTGCGCGTGCATCTCGCGCGGCGCGTCGGCGCGGCCGAGCTGCGCGACATCGAGCGGATCGGCGCCGCGCCCGTGCAGTCGGTGCTGACCGACGACGCGACCAACGTGTCGATGCTGTTCTTCGCGCTGCCGAACCTGGTCATGCACGGCTCGATCGTGTTCGGCTGCCTCGGCTATCTCGCGTGGCTGTCGTGGCCCGTGTGCGTGCTGGCGCTGGCCGCGATCATCGCCGGCTCGCTCGGTTATCACACCGGCGACCGCCGCGCGATCGCGTCGCTCGAAGCGGCCGGCCAGGCGCAGGACCGCCTGTTCGGCTATCTCGGCTCGCTGTTTTCCGGCGCGAAGGAACTGAAGCTGCACGATGCGCGCGCGCGCCAGTTCGTCGACGGCCAGCTCGGCGCCGCGATCGGCGAAGTGCGCGACCACCGCCGCCGCGCGTTCAGCGCGTATGCGGTCGGCGTCGGCTGGATCATCTTCCTGTTCTACGTATTCCTCGGCGTGGCGTCGTTCTGGCCGCAGCTCGGCGTGCATGCCGATCCGGGCGCGGCGGCCGGCTACGTCGTCGTGTTCCTGTTCATGCTCGTGCCGCTCGACGGGCTCCTGAACAACCTGCCGACCGTCAACGCGGCACGCGTGTCGCTTACGCGGATCGAGGGCGTGATGGCCGAATTCGGCGCGCTGCGCACGGTGCCGCCCGCGGCCGACGCGCCAGACGTACCGCCGGCCGGCGCCGTCACGTTGCGCGGCGTCACGCACGCGTATTTCCACGAGCGCGACGAACGGATGTTCAGCATCGGGCCGATCGATCTGACGATCAAGCCGGGTGAGCTCGTGTTCATCGTCGGCGGCAACGGCAGCGGCAAGACGACGCTCGCGAAGGTGCTGACCGGACTCTACGAGCCCGAGGAAGGCACGATCGAGGTCGACGGCCGCACGATCGGCTGGCGCGAGCGGGCGGCGTACCGGCAGCGCTTCAGCGCGGTGTTCAACGATTTCCACCTGTTCGATGCGCTGCTCGGCATCGTCGATCCCGACGATCCGGCCCGCGCGCAGGCCGATGCGCGGGCGAACGCGCTCGTCGCGAAGCTGGCGCTCGACCACAAGGTGAAGGTGGTCGACGGCGCGTTCTCGACCCGCGCGCTGTCGACCGGCCAGCGCAAGCGGCTCGCGCTCGTCGTCGCGTATCTGGAAGACCGGCCGTTCTACCTGTTCGACGAATGGGCGGCCGACCAGGATCCGTCGTTCAAGGCCGTGTTCTACGAGCAGCTGCTGCCCGAGCTGCGCGCACGCGGCAAGGCCGTGATCGTGATCACGCACGACGACCGCTATTTCGACCTCGCCGACCGGCTGCTGAAGCTCGACAACGGGCGCATCGTCAGCGACACGATGCCGGCGCGTTTGCGTGCTCAGGACGGTGTCGACGCGCTGAGCGCGTAAGCCATTCATCGATAGATCGCCGACGCGCGGCAATGGCAGCGCGTCGGCGATGCTCGGTCAAGAAGGGAATGTATTGTCGACGCATGGCGGAAAGGGAAAGCCGACACTATCCCCCCTCATGCAGATGACAACGCCACGTCCGTCAAAGCGGCGTTATCCGCCGACAAACCGCCGCGCGCTCAACGCGCGGCCGGCAGCTTCAGCATCGTATCGGTCATCACGTCGGCCAGCTTCAGCGCCGACATCGGCCCGCCGAACCCCCAGATATTGCGTTCGATGAGCGCGATCCGGCGCTCGCGCAGCGCGGGCACGAAGCGCCACACCGGCGAATCGAGTTTCGCCGACAGCGGCACGTCCATCCCCGACGCGGTCACGAACAGCACGGCCAGGTCGCGCTGCGTGAGCAGGTCGGCCGACGTCACGTACAGCGTGCCTTCCCGCGTCGGCTTCTTCGGCCACGGATCGAGCCCGAGCGCACGCGCGAGGCCCGCCGACGTGCTGTTGCCCGTATAGGCCCAGTAGCGGTCGGGCAAGCCGAGATCCTGCAGCAGCGCGATGCGCTCGCCCTTTCTTCCCGCTGCCGCGAGCCGCGCCGCATTGCGCGCGATCCCCGCGTCGAGTTGCGCATCGACCGCCTGCGCGCGCGCGTCGCGCCCCGTCACCGCGCCGATCGTCCTGAAGATCTGCCGCATCCAGTCGAGCTGCGTGACGGGCACGCCGCCGTCGGAAACATTCGGGCTGAACTGGAACAGGATCGTCGGCGCGATCCGGTCGAGCGCGTCGAAGATCGGTGCATGCCGGAAGCCGACGCCGATGATCAGGTCGGGCTTGACCGCCGCGATCGCCTCGAGCCCCGGCTCCTGCCGCGAGCCGACGTCGGTCACGTGCGCGAGCCGGTCGCTCTGGTAGCCGAGCCAGCCCGGATAGAACGCGGTATCGGCCATCCCGACCGGCACGAGGTCGAGCGCGACCACGCTTTCCGCGAACATGAAGTCGAGCGCGACCACGCGCTGCGGCCGCACGGGCATCTTCGCGCTCGCCTGCGACACGACGGGATTGCCGGCCAGCGACACGGCGCCCGGCGTGCCGGGTCCGCCGCCGGCAACGGCAACCGCGCCGGCCGACGCGGAAAACACGCCGCAGCACGCGGCACCGAGCACGGCGAGTGCGCCCAACGCGTGCCGGCGGCCGGCATGCGTCACCGGATCGCGTCCTGCCCGGCCAGCGCCGCGTCGTCCATCGTCAATAGCAGGGGGCAGCTTCCACACAGTTGCGTTTCTCCAGGAATTTCGTAGCGCAGGCAGCACACGCGGCGCGCGCGAAACGGCGTCGGCAGCAGCGGCGAGCGCGGCACGGCGTCGCGCACCGGCATGCGCAGCGGATTCGGTTCGCACGCGAAGCACGTCGAGCCGAACAGCCAGCCCGCGTCGCGCACGGGATCGGCCGCGCAAGGCAGCGAACGGCAGGTGTCGAGCAGATAGTCGAGCAGATTGCCCGCGTTGCTCCACAGCACGCGCGGCGTGACGCGGCCCATCGCCGCGAGCAGATCGATCATCGCGCCGAGATGCTCGACGAGCCCCGCATAGCGCAGCGCGGGGTCGTCGCACGGCGCGCCGAGCGCGTCCGCCGCGAAATACAGCGCGGCGGGCATCCCGTCGTCGAGCGCGACGAACGTGCGTTCGGGCGCCATGTCGAGCGGCCGGCCGAGCGTCAGCGCGGCGACGACGCCGGCCGGCGCCGCACGGCCGAAATAGTATTTGCTCCATTGCGAGATCAGCGCGCGCGCATGCCGTGCCGGATCGCCGCCGTAGTGACGAACCATCGCGTCGAGCACGGCCTCGCGATGCGAGGGCAACGCGCTGACGGGCACGACGATGCGGCCCGGCGCGTGTGCGTCGTCGGGCATACCGAGCCAGACGACATCGAGATGTTCGGCGAACGGTTCGGGCGCGAACGCCGAGAAGCGCGTGGCCCGCGCGCCGTCGAACGACGGCGTCATCGCCCTGCGCGCCGGGCGCGGCGCCCCTCGAGGATCAGCAGCCCGAGCAGGTACGGCGCGCCGATCAGCGCGGTCAGCACGCCGGCCGGCACTTCGCGCGGCGCGACGACCGTGCGCGCCGCGAGATCCGCGACGCCGAGGATCAGCGCGCCGCACGCGGCCGCGAGCCATAGCCGCGTGCGATGCCGGCGCGCGCCGAGCATCGTCGCGACGTGCGGCGCCATCAGCCCGATGAAGCCGACCGGCCCGACCGCCGCGACGGCCGCGCACGCGGCGAGCGTCGCGATCGTCAGCGCGAGCGGCCGCAGCGCGGCCACCGGCAGGCCGAGCGCGGCTGCCTGGTCGTCGCCGAGCGCGAGCATGTCGAGCGGTCGCGCGAGCCACGCGAACACGGGCACCGCGAGCACGCACCACGGCAGCAGCATCGACACCTCACCCCAACTGCGGCCATAGGTGCCGCCGACGAGCCACACGACGAAGCGCGCGGGCTGCACGCTTTGCTGCGTGATCAGCCATTGCGCGAGCGTCGTCCATAGCGCGCCGATCACGATACCGGTCAACGCCACCGCGAGCGGCGCATAACGATGCCGGTGATTCAGCGCGAGCGTGATCGCGAGCGACAGTCCGCCGCCGATCAGCGCGGCCGCCGCGAGCGTCACATGGCCCATCAGCGGCCACGTCGACAAGGCGAACAGCGTGACGAGCCCCGCGCCCTGCGTGACGCCGAGCACTTCGGGGCCCGCGAGCGGATTGCGCACGACGCTCTGCATCGCGACGCCGCTCACGGCCAGCAGCGCGCCCGCGAGCAGCGCGCAAAGCAGGCGCGGCATGCGCAGGTCGATCAGCATCCGCGCGAGCGCATCGTGACCGGACAGCGCGGCGGACCAGCGCGCGGGCGACAGCCACTCGGGGCCGGCCGACACGCCGACCGACACCACCAGCGCGCCGATCACGACGAACAGCGCCGTGCGCAGCGGCCAGCCGAGCCGTTCGAGCCAGCCGACGAACCGCGTCGAGCCGCCGCCCGCCGCGCGTTCGGCATCCGCATGCAGCACGCCCGACCATGCAGCGCCGCGCCGGATCATCGCGAGCATCAGCGGCGTGCCGACCAGCGCGATCGCGACGCCGGTCGACAGCGTCGCGTCGAGTCCCGACGCGAGCACCGCGCTGTCGGTGACGAGCACGAGCGCGCCGCCGGCGAGCGCCGACAGCGGCACCAGTACGCCGAGCCGCGCCGCGCGCGCCCCGCGCACCTGGCGCAGCAGGTTCGGCGCGACGAGGCCGACATACGACAGCGGGCCCGCGATGCTGACGGCCACGCTCGTGAACGCGACCGCGACGAGCGTCGCGGCGAGCCGCGTCGCATCGACGCGCACGCCGGCCGCGGCCGCCGCGTCGTCGCCGAGCGTGAGCGGGTTCAGCGGCCGGATCACGAACGGCAGCGCGACCAGCGGCACGACGAGCCAGCGCGCGGCGAGCGCGAGGCCCGTCGCGCCCGGCTGGTACAGGCTGCCGTTGGTCCACAGCGCGGCGCCCGCGATGTTCTGCTCGAAGAACGCGAGCACGAGCGTCGACAGCGCCGCGAACAGCAGCATGCACACGCTGCCCGCGAGCACGAGCCGCAACGGCGTCGCGCGCCAGCCGCCGGCCGCGACGATCGCGACTGCAGCGGCGGCCAGCCCGCACACGAACAGCAGCGGCACCGATGCGACGCCCGCCAGTGCCGGCACGAGCATCGCCGCGAGCAGGCCGAGCTGCGCGCCGCCCGTCACGCCGAGCAGGTCGGGCGACGCGAGCGGATTGCGCGTGAGCGACTGGAACAGCGCACCCGCGATGCCGAGGCAGCCGCCCGCGACGAGCGCGGCCGCGACACGCGGCAGGTTGAGGTCGAACAGGAACACGTGCGCGAGCGCGGCGGCGTCGCTGCCGGGCGCCGCCGCCCACCACGCGCGTAAATCGGGTGCGACGCGCAGCGCCGCGAGTATCGCGATCAGCGCGACGAGGCCGATCGCAATCGTGCCGGCCCGGCCGGTGGCCGCCCCCCTCCCCGTCGCCGCGAGGCGCTTGCGCATCGCGAACGTCGTCATACGGCGAGATCCCGATCGAAGACGCCGGCCGCCTGCGGTGTACCGACGCTCGACGGCCCGTAGGCCGGCACGCACATCGGCGCGCCCGTCTGCGGATGCGCGAGCTTCAGCATCTCGACGCCGAATGCCGCGCGCAGCCGCGCCGGATCGAGCATCGCGTCGGGCGAGCCCTGCGCGACGAGGCGGCCCGCGCGCATCAGCACGATCTCGTCGCTGTACGCGGCCGCCTGGTTCAGGTCGTGCAGCACCCACACGATCGTCAGCCCGCGCGCGCGGTTCAGCGCGCGCAGCGCATCGAGGATGTCGAGCTGGTGATGGATGTCGAGATAGGTGGTCGGCTCGTCGAGCAGCACGATCGGCGCCTGCTGTGCGAGCGCCATCGCAATCCACGCGCGCTGGCGTTCGCCGCCCGACAGCGCGCCGACGTCGCGGCCCGCATCGTCGGCGAGGCCGCTGGTCTCGAGCGCCTCGTCGATCGCCGCATGGTCGGCGCGCGACAGGCCGCGCAGGAAGCCGCCGTACGCATAGCGCCCGTACGCGACGAGTTCGCGCACCGTGAGGCCCGACGGAATCTGGTTGAACTGCGCGAGCATCGTCAGCTCGCGCGCGAGCGCGCGACGGCGAAACGACGCGAGCGGCTTGCCGTTCACTTCGACATGGCCGGCACGCGCGGGCTGCAGGCCTGCGAGCGTGCGCAGCAGCGTGCTCTTGCCGCAGCCGTTCGGCCCGCACAGCGCGGTCACGCGGCCGGCCGCGATCGACAGGTCCAGCCCGTCGATCACGACATGGTCGCGATAACCTACCGTCAATCCGCGCGCGGCAAGCGCGGCGGTACTACGCGTCATCGGTCCTCCGTTCGGTCGCGCGCGGGACCGTGTAACTCTGCGCCATCGCGACGACGACCTTGCGCGGCCCTTCGAACGGGTCGCGCGCATGCGCGGTCAGCATGTTGTCGAGCATCAGCACGTCGCCCGTGCGCCACGGGAACACGATGCGCTGCTGGTCGAGCACGCCGCGGATTTCCGCGAGCGCATCGGCCTCGAGCGGCTCGCCGTCGCCGTAGTACACGTTGCGCGGCACGTTCTCGAGCCCGACCGCATCGACGAGCGCTTCCTGCATGTCGTCGTCGAGCGCGGACAGATGAAACAGGTTTGCCTGGTTGAACCACACGCGGTCGCCGGTGCGCGGATGGCGCGCGACGGCCTGGCAGCGTTCGCGCGTGCGCAGCAGCAGTTCGCCGTCGTCGTCGGTGCGCCATGCGCATTCGATGCCGCGCGCCGCGCACATCCGCTCGACCTCGGCCGGCTCGTCGGTGCCGAACGACTGCTGCCACGGCAGGTCGAGCCCCTGCCCGAAATTGCGCACGTACAGCAGTTCGCGCCGCTCGAAACGCGCGATCAGCGCCGGATCGAGCGCGCGGTACACGGCGCGGCTGTCCGCGATCGGCGTCGCACCGCCCTTCGGCGCCGCGAGCGCGCAGTGGAACCAGATCCGCAGCGGCCATTCGCGCGTATACGACTGCTCGTTGTGCAGCGGAATCGCGCGGTGCGGCGGGTATTCGGTCGACGTGTAGACCGCGCCTTCGACCTGGCTGCGCGGCGTCGACGCGTATTCATAGCCGATCAGCGGATCGCCGAACGATGCCGCGAACTGCTGGAACGCATCGATCGACGGCACGCGAAAGCCCGTGAACAGCACGCCGCCCGCCCGTTCGAGCGTGTCGGCGGCGATCTCGCGCGCCAGCGGCGCGACTTCGTCGATCGACATGCCGTCGCTGCCGCGCGGCGACACGACGGTGGGCAGCCCCGGCTCGATACGCAGGTCGTCGAGCGTCGGCAACGAAAGCAGGGTCATGCAACGTCCTCTTCAGGTGGCGCGCCGGGTCGCGGCGCTGCGGGTCACGATGCGCGCGTCGCGCGCTCGCCGTCCATTGCGCGGCGCAGGCTCGCGGGGCGCATGTCGGTCCAGACGGTCTCGATGTGCGCGAGACAGTCGGCCTTCGGGCCGCTCACGCCGACCTCGCGCCAGCCGGCCGGCACGGGCCGGAACGTCGGCCAGATCGAATACTGTTCTTCGTCGTTGATGACGACCGTGTAGACGAGATCGTCGGTGTCGGCGGAAGGCGTCGTGGCTTGCGTCATGATCGGAAAAAAGCAGGAGACGGTTGAAGGATGCGAAGCGGCGGATTGCGCCGCTCCTGTCTGATAGACGATTGGCCGGCGCGTTTTTTTACCGCCGCCGCGCGCGGCCGCCCAGGAACACCGGGCACGCGACGCCGCGATGGCACGCGTCGAGGCATTCCGCGCAGTGGCGCTCCGCGTCGCGCACCATGAAATGCACGAGCGTCTGCGATACGTTCAGCGCGCGCGCCGCGGTCTGCAGCGTCTCCTCGCGCAGCCGCACCATCTCGAAGGCGGCGCGGCTGCGCGCCGGCAGGTCGTCGAGCGCGGCCCACACGCGCCGCAGCGTATCGCGCGTCATCAGCGCGGCTTCCGGCGTCGGCTCGGGCGACGGCACGTCGAAGCCGTCGTCCTCTTCCGTGTGATAGACGTTTTCGAGGCTCTGCCGGCGGCACGCATCGATCGACGCATTGCGCACCATCCGCGTCACGTACGCGACCGGCTGGCGCACCGCGTCCTGGTTCGGGAATTCGACGAGCTTCACGAATACGTCGTGCACGACGTCCTCGGCACGGCTCGCGCAACCGACGAAGCCGCGCGCGACATTGACGAGCATCGCGCGATGCGAAATCAGCACGTCGAGCAGCGCGCCCTGCGCGCGGGGCTCCGCGGCACGGCGCGCGCGCGGTGCGGCGCGCAACGGCAGGTCCGGATAACTGCCGACGAACGGGTTCGCCGTTGCCGCCGCCGGTCGGTCGAGCACTTCCGCCATCGCCATCGATCTGCTCCGTCAAATTCCGAGATAGCGCAATTTAACGTAAACGCAAATCATTCTCAATCCGATTACCGGATACCCCTTCCGGTTGTCAGGATTTGTCTGAACAATTGACGGGATCGTTGTTCGAGCGAACGTGATCGTGCGATGCCGACCGCGCACGCATGCGTCAATAGATAAACAACCGGATCGTCGCCGTCGCATCGAATCGCCCGATCTTCGGCGGCCCGAACGACTTCAGCACCGCGTCCATCAGCACGCTCTGATTCATCACGTTGGAGGGAAACTGCGTCAGCGTGAACTGTTCGTTGAACGGAATCGCCTTGCCCTGGCTGTCTTCGATGCCGATGCCGAAATTGCTGTCCTTCGCAGGTACCAGCAAACCGTTCCGAACCGGATAGCTCGTTTCGAAGTACCCGTCGACGCGCACCGCGACGTTGCATTTCTTGGTCAGCGACAACGAGAATCGCTTGCGCGGCACCGCCGGCAGGAAGCCGTTGCCGACCGCCTGCACCTGTCCGAAGTTGACGATGCCCGGTTCGGGCGTCACGAGTACGTCGACGAAGCACGGCGTCGGCTTGAGGTTGCGCAGGCCGCTCAGGCGGTACTGGAAGCTCGTGCCGAATGCATTCAGCCCGAACTCGCCGTCGAACTGGAACACCGTATAGATATCGCTCGGCGGCTGGACCCAGTTGCCCTTCTTGCGCACGACGACCTGATAGTCGATGCTGATGCGCGTCTGCTGGCAACGCCCGCGGTCGAAGTCGTACCTGCTGCACGGCGGCACCGAATATCCGGTAAACACCCCGCCGCCGCGATTGCTGGTCTTGTCGAAATAGTCGACGCCCTTGTAGCGGATGCCGATCTCGAGCCCCCATGCGGCAGGGTTCGTGCGATTCGGATTCGCGTAGAAATAAATGTTGTCGACGACCTTCAGGCTGCCGTCGTCACCCAGGTCCTTGTAGCAGTACCCCGACGTCGTGCGCACCGGCGACACCCAGATCACGTAGCCGTCCGGCGCGTCGGTCGGATACGACGCAACGCCGCCGATCGGCTCGGTCAACGAAGTCGCGCCGCTGTTGGTCAGGCAGCGCAGTGCCCACGCAGGCTGCACGGCCGAGACCAGCAGCACGAGTACGACCCAGCGCAACCATGCCGCCGGCGATTCCCGATGACGCATTCCCCCGTTCATTTCTTCACGCTCTTGCAAGCCCCCGCCTCGCACGCATACTCGACCGCCACCTGGCCGCCGTAATCGTCGATATGCGTGACGAACAGCGTCGACGGCGTCGCGGCCTTGAACGGCACGTCGGCCGTGCTCATCGGGCTCACCATCACGGGCTCGATCGGCACCGGCGTCTTCTGCGCGCCCGAACTCACGTCGACCACCGTCACGTGATACGGCGTCGGGTTGTCGAACACCAGCTTGTGCGCGGCCGCGTCGACGCGCAGCGTCATCGGCAGCGTCCAGTCCTCGTCGCGCGCTGGCTGCACGGCCTTCGGCCGGTAGAACAGCTTCATCTGCGTATGCAGCGCGATCTGCAGCGTGTTCGGCGTATCGGTCTTCGGCGGCACTTCGCGGATGTTCAGGTAGAACACCGATTCGCGATCGGCCGGCAACTCGGTGCCCGGCAGCTTCGCGATCCGCAGCACGTTGCGCTCGTTCGCCTCGACGCGCTGCAGCGGCGGCACGACCATCAGCGGCGACGTGATCTTGTTGCCTTTCGCGTCCTCGAGCCACGACTGCACGAGATACGGATACGTCGTGCTCTTGTTCGTGATCGTGACGATCGCGGCCTGCTCGCCTTCGTTGAAGATCACGCGCGTGCGGTCCGGCACGATCGCCGCATGCGCGGCGCCCGCGAGCAGCGCGCCGGCGGTCGCGAGTGCGCACGACGCGCGGCGCGGGAAGGAAAGGGAAAGAGAGTTTTTCATCGCAGGATCCGTGGAATCATCGTTCGACCCGCGCGGCCGCTGCGTGCGACTCGCCGGGCGTCTGGCACGTCACCGGGATCGGCGTGCCTTCGAGTTGGAGCTGGTTCGGCAGCGCATCGACCGTGCAGAGCGTGCGTTCGCCCGCGCGCACCGCGAGCGACGACTTCGGCTGAACCTGCGTCAGGAACGCCGCACCGCCCTCGCCGACGATGCCGAGCTCCTTGCCGTTCGCCGCGTCCTGCACCGACGCACCGAACGGCAGCGGCTTGCCGGCCGGGTCGGTCAGCGTCAGGTACAGGTTGCTGCCGCGCGCGGCGGCGAACTTCACGAAGCCGATCGCGCCGTCGGTCAGTACCATGCGCTGGATCGGGTTCGTCACCTGCACTTCGAGCGGCAGCTTCTCGACGTTGACGGTCGCGTCGTACACGTTGTACGGCGAGATGCCGTCGAGCACCGCATAGCCGCGCGAATCGGTATGCGTGAGCGTGCCGGACAGCGGCACGTCGGGCACGCCGTCGGTCGACACCAGCAGCCGCGTATCGCCCGCGTTGCCGTTCGCGTGCGCGGACACGCCGTACTGCGTCGCGACGAACGAACCGTCGACCTCGAGCGACGCGGCAGCATACGCATTGGCGAGCGTCGACGCCTGCGCCGTGAGCTGGTACGCCGACGCACGCTGGCGGAAGCTCGCGTTCGCCGATGCGCGGCCGTCGGTCGCGCCCGCGTTGACCTGGTAGGTGCGGCCGTCCGGATCGTCGTAGATGTAGCCCGCGTTCACGCTCGTGCTGCCGCTGCCCGTCGTCAGGTTCGACGTGACGGTGTGGCGGCCGCCGATCGGCAGCGTCGCGGTGATCGAAAACTGGTTGCCGCTCGCGCCCGCGCTCTGCGTGCGAAATGCCGACACGCTGACGTTCAGGTTGCGCAGCGCGCCGACCGAGAACGCACGCGTCAACGTGAGGCCGACGCGCTGCTCGGACGAGCGCGCCCAGTAGGTCGTCTGGTCGTACGAGAAATAGGTCGACGTGTCGCCGAAGCGCTTCGACATCGTCGCCGAGTAGCGCTGCTTGCTGTTCGCGAGGCCGTACGCGGTCGGGTCGCCCGTGAACTGCGCGAAGTTCGTGTAGTCGCGTTCGGAGAAGCGGTAGCCGAAGAAGCGCACGTCGGCGTCGAGCCCGTCGAAGTGCTTCGAATAGTTGACGCGGTACGAGTTGCCGTTGCGCGTCGCGCCGTTCCACCACAGGCGCGCCCGCGCATGCGTGACGTCGGTCGACACCGCGCCGAACGCGCCGAAATCGCGGCCGATGCCGAGCGCGATCGACGTATAGCCCGATGCGGCGATGAAGCCGCCGTACACCGTGACGTCGAGCGGCAGACCGTACGCGATTTCGCCGAAGCCGAAGAACGGCGTGATGCCGGCGCCGCCGAACAGGCGCGGCTTGCCGACGGCAGCCTTGTAGCGCAACTGTCCGGTGCGCGCGAGAAACGGTACGGCGGCCGTCGTCACCTGAAAGCGCTGCACGCTGCCGTCCTCTTCCTCGACCGCGACGTCGAGCGTGCCCTGCACGCTCGTGTTGATGTTCTGCAGCGCGAACGCGCCCGGCGACACGCGCGTCACGTACAGCACGCGGCCCGCCTGCGACACGGTCACGGTCGCGTTGGTGCGCGCGACGCCCGCGATCAGCGGCGCATAACCGCGCAGCGAAGGCGGCAGCATGCGGTCGTCGCTGCGGATCGACGCGCCTGTCAGCGCGAACGTGTCGAAAATGTCGGAGCTCAGGTAGTCGTCGCCGAACGTCACCGTCGACTGGATCGACGGCAGCGCGCGAAACGCGTAAAGCCGGCTGAAGCGGAACGTGCGGTCCGCGTACGCCGTGTTGCCCACGTTCGACTGCGCCTGGTAGTCGCCGCGAAAGCGCCATGCATCCCAGTTCGCGCCGATCGTCCCGTAGGCCTGGATCGAATTCGTCTGCCCGCCGCCCGCACCGAAGTTGCGGTTCGTGTTCGCGATCACGCGATAGTCGAGCATCGCGCCGGGAATCCCTTCGGACCAGCGCTCCGGCGGCAGGTAGGTCGAATCGGTGAATTCGAGCGCGGCCTGCGGAATCGTGATCTTGAGCCGCCCGTCGCTCTTCAGGTAACGCACGGTCGCCCCCTCGATCGCGCCGAGATCGACGCAGCGTCCGCCCTGGAAGCGCGGCAGGTCCTTCGCGAGCGAAGGCTTCAGCCCGAACTGCGCGACGAGCTCCGGCCGCAGGCATGGCTTGCCCGCTCCGGACGCGTCGACGGCAATGAACTCGATCGCCTGCAGCCCGTAGAACAGGTCGTTGACCTGCACGTCGAGCATGTACTCGCCCGGCAGCGTGAAGTCGGCCTGCGAGAACTGCGACAGGTCGACATTGCTCGTTCCGTCGATGTCGAGAAACGACGCATTGAATTCCGTCGCATGGCTCTGGCTGCCGACGACCAGCACGCAGACGCAAAGGAAGGAATGTCTGATTCGCACGCGGCGCTACCGGAAGTCCGAGGAGAAGGAAACAGGAAGGAAAGAAGAAGGAGGAAGGGATGCACGCACCCCTCCTCCGATACGGACGCTTACTGGTAGCGAACCGTGAAGTTCGCGACGCCGTCGGCGGTACCCGGCGTCACGCCGGCTGCCGTCGCTTCGTACATCGCTGCGAAGCGTGCGATGTTCGTGCCGTTTTGCAGCACGGTCGGGGCCTTCTGCTCGGCGCCGTTGTCGAGGTATTCGCCCGACGCGGCCTGCAGGCGGATGCCGACGTTGGTTGCCGAACCGATCGTGGCGAGCAGCTTCGGCTGGCCAGCGCTCGACGTGCCCGTGAACGTGAAGTACGCGTTCTGCGCGATGCTCGTGTCGCAGTCGGTCAGCTTGATGTCGAAGTTGGTCGGCGTGGACTTGTCGCCAGCCTGCTTGAACACGTTGGTCGGCACCTTGCCGAGATTCACGGTCTGGTTGACCGAGCCCGAATCGATGCCGCATGCGCCCGCGACGATCTCGCCCGTGAAGTTGATCGTGCCGGTGCCCGCTGCGAAGGCCGAGGTCGACAGGGCCGCGAGTGCGACAGCGGTCAGGAGGGATTTTTTCATGACGTTTTCCGTGAGAATTGCAAGGGGAATGGACGACGTGGCGGATACAAAAGGCAGCGTGTGGTTGGCTCCCGTCCGTCACGAGGCGGCATTATCGAGATAATCGTGAAAGTTTTTTGTAAATCATTGTTAAATGCTTCTGACAATGTTCGATTTACATCTCGAAAATCACATCCCCTCCCGACAATCCTCAATCCACTCGATTTACCCCGAAGTTATTTTTTTGCCCCACGGAACCGATTGAAGATTAACGATATTTTTCTTCGATGACCCAAATAACCCACCTCATCCTTGCTGGCATTGGCGCACCCCGGACTCGATCCGAAAAAGACAAAATCTTGTCCAATGCCGCCATCGTTGCCGGACGACAACACCGATATCAAATCATTTTCAACCGACAGGAAATTAACTCCGAATTCCGACAGCCCCGATTTATTGCGCAAACGATTGCGAAACAAATACAAACGTTTTGCCGCGACACTTTGCCGCCCTCATTAATTCCAATACACGAATTAATCCGATCGTCAATTGCCGATCGAGAATCAGGCATTTGCGCGACCGTCGGCACGCGATGTGCGGGTCTGAATGGACGAGATGAAAAAGGAAGATGCGCGGCGCACGTTTGCGCCGGATGGCGACACGATCGGTCGCCGGATGCGGGCCGTTCCGGAAGATGCCCTTCCGCGCTGCCACGGGATGAAAAGCGGCCTGGATGACTTGCCCGGCAGCGGAAGCCAACGCCGATAGAGATCGGCGATGCAGCGGGCAACGATGTCGATCGAAACGGCGGCCGCACGTCGAATCGTGCGGCCGCCGTCTCGTTGCCCGGCGCGCTGCGGCGTCAGGCAACGCACATCATGCGGAAGCCGCGACCTCCGTCGACGCCGACGCCGATGCGGGCGCCCAGCCGCCGCCGAGCGCGCGATACAGCGCGATCGCGTTCGCGAGCCGGAGTTGCTTGAGCCGGATCAGTTCCTGCCCCGACTCGTACGTGCTGCGCTGCGCGTCGAGCAGTTCGAGATACGTCGCGACGCCGCCCGCATAACGGCGCTCCGCGAGCTTCAGCCGCGCACCGTCCGCCGTGTAGACGTCCTGCTGCGCCGCCAACTGACGATCGATCCAGTCGCGCGCGGCGAACGCGTCGGCCACTTCGCGGAACGCGGTCTGCACGGTCTTCTCGTATTCGGCGACCGCGATGTGCTTGCGCGCGTTCGCGACGTCGAGGTTCGCGCGATTGCGTCCGCCCGCGAAGATCGGCAGCGTGATGCGCGGCGCGAACGTCCACACGCTCGTGCCCGCCGCGAACAGGCTCGAGAACGCGTCGCTGACCGAGCCGTAGTCGGTCGTCAGCGCGATGCGCGGGAAGAACGCCGCGCGTGCGGCGCCGATCTGCGCGTTCGCGGCCTTGAGCCGCGCCTCGGCCTGCCGGATGTCCGGCCGCCGTTCGAGCAGCGCGCTCGGTGCGCCGGGTGCCACGGGCGCGATCGACAACGTGTCGAGCGCGGTCGCGTCGCCGGGCACGTTGCGCGCGAAATCGCCCGCGAGCAACTGCAGCGCCCGCACGGCCTGCGCATGCTCGCGCTGCAGCGCGGCCTGCGACGCACGCGCGGACGCCACCAGCATCTCGGCCGAGCGCAGCTCGATCGCGTCGCTCGTGCCTGCCGCGTAGCGGCGCTGCGTGAGCGCGGCGATGCGCCCGCGTGCGTCGAGCGTGCGCTGCGCCAGCGCGAGCTGCTCGTACAGCGAGCGCTCCGACACATACGCCCCCGCCACTTCGGCGATCACGCCGATACGGACCGTGCGCTGCGCGTCGGCCGTCGCGAAATATTCGGCGAGCGCCGCGTCGGACAGGTTGCGCACGCGGCCGAACAGGTCGAGTTCGTACGCACTGACGCCGACGCCCGCGCGATACAGCCCGCTGATCGCGCTTTCGCGCACGACCGGGTCGTACTGGCGCACGCGTTCATAGCCGAGATTCGCATCGACCGACGGCATCAGGTCCGCGCGCTGCACGCCGTACAGCGCACGCGCCTCCTCGAGCCGGCCGGCCGCGATCCGCAGGTCGCGGTTGTTCGCGAGCGCCGCGTCGATCCACGCCTGCAGCGCCGGATCGGTGAAATACGCATGCCAGTCGTCGAGCCGCGCGGCGTCGGCAGGCGTTGCATCAGACGTCGCAGCCGGCTCCAGGCTTCCGTCGGCCGGCGCATAGGTGGCCGGCACCGGCGCCGCCGGCCGCTCGTAGCGCGGCGCGAGCGAGCAGCCGGCGAGCGCGAGCGCGGCGGCCAGCGTGAGCTGGGCCCGCAGCACGGCGCGTGCATTCAGCGCAAACATCATCGGGATCCCTCCATCGTCGCCGGCTGCGTGCCGCCGCGCCGGCGCGGGCCGACGTCGAACAGGCGGCCGACGATCACGAAAAACAGCGGCACGAGGAACACCGCGAGCACGGTCGCCGTGATCACGCCGCCGAGCACGCCGGTGCCGATCGCCATCTGCGCGCCGGATGCCGCGCCCGACGCGAACGCGAGCGGCAGCACGCCGACGCCGAACGCGAGCGACGTCATCACGATCGGCCGCAGCCGCAGCCGCGCGGCCTCGAGCGCGGCGTCGACGAGCGACATGCGCTGCGCGACCAGATCCTTCGCGACTTCGACGATCAGGATCGCGTTCTTCGCCGACAAACCGATCGTCGCGATCAGCCCCACCTTGAAATAAATGTCGTTCGGCATCATCCGCAGCGTGACGCCGAGCACCGCGCCGATCACGCCGAGCGGGACGACCAGCATCACCGCGAACGGGATCGACCAGCTCTCGTAGAGCGCCGCGAGCGCGAGGAACACGACCAGCACCGACAGCGCGAACAGCATCGGCGCCTGCGCGCCCGACAGCCGCTCCTCGAACGACTGCCCCGACCACGCGTAGCCGATGCCGGCCGGCAGCTTCGCGGCGATCCGCTCGATCGCGGCCATCGCCTCGCCGCTGCTGTGGCCTGCCGCGGCCGAGCCGTTGATCGTGAACGAAGGATAGCCGTTGTAGCGCGTGAGCTGCGGCGGCCCCATCGTCCAGTGCAGCGTCGTGAACGCCGCGAGCGGCACCATCTCGCCGCGCGCGTTGCGCACGCGCAGCTTCTTCACGTCGTCCGGATCGAGCCGGTGCAGCCCGTCGGCCTGCACGACCACGCGCCGCACCTGCGTGCCGTGCATGAAGTCGCCGATATAGTCCGAGCCGAACATCACCGCGAGCGTCGTGTTGATCTCGTCCATCGACACGCCAAGCGCCGACGCCTTCGCGCGATCGATGTCGAGCTTCAGTTGCGGCGCGTCCTGCGTGCCCGCGAACATCAGGTCGGTGAGCGCGCGGTCCTTGCCGCCCGCCGCGAGCAGTTGCTCGCGCGCGGCGCTGAACGTCGCGTAGTCGAGCCCGCCGCGGTTCTGCAACCGGAAGTCGAAGCCGCTCGACGAGCCGAGATCGGGCAGCGCCGGCGAGTTCATCGCGAACACCGTCGTGTTCGGCGTGCCCGCGAAGCGCTCGTTGACGCGCGCGACGATCGACTGCACGTGATCGCGCGCGGCCTTGCGCTCCTTCCAGTTCTTCAGCATGACGAAGATCATCCCGCCGTTCGGCCCTTCGCCGTACAGGTTGAAACCGCCGAGCGCGAACGTATACGCGGCCGGCTCGTCGGTGCGGATATACGACTCGACCTCGCGCACGCTCTGCATCGTTTCCGCGAGCGGCGTGCCCTGCGGCCGGATCACCATCACCATGAAGTTGCCCTGATCCTCGTCCGGCAGGAACGCGGTCGGCAGCTGCGTGAGCATCAGCGCCGCGGCCGCGGTCAGCGCGCCGTACACGACGAGCCAGCGCAGCGGCTTCTTCAGCATCGCGCCGACACGCGTCGCATAGCGCTGCGTCGCACGCGCGACGAAGCGGTTGAACCAGCCGAAGAAGCCGCGCTTCTCGTGATGGTCGCCGGACACGGGCTTGAGCAGCGTCGCGCACAGCGCGGGCGTGAGCGACAGCGCGAGGAATGCCGAGAAACCGATCGACACCGCGAGCGACAGCGCGAACTGCCGGTAGATGTTGCCCACCGCGCCGCCGAAGAACGCCATCGGCACGAACACCGACGTCAGCACCACGGTGATCCCGACGATCGCGCCGCTGATCTGCTTCATCGCCTTGACGGTCGCGTCGTACGGGCCGAGCCCTTCCTCGACCATCAGCCGCTCGACGTTCTCGACCACGACGATCGCATCGTCGACGAGGATGCCGATCGCGAGCACCATCCCGAACATCGTCAGCACGTTGATCGAGAAGCCCGCCGCATACATCACACCGAACGTGCCCGCAAGCGCGACCGGCACGACGAGCGTCGGGATCAGCGTCGCGCGCAGGTTCTGCATGAACAGGAACATCACGAGGAACACCAGCACGCCGGCCTCGATCAGCGTCGTGACGACCTTGTTCATCGACACGCGCACGAACGACGACGTCTCGTACGGAATCTGGTACTTCACGCCCGGCGGGAAATACGCGGACAGCTCGTCCATCGTCGCGCGCACGCGCTTCTCGGTGGATACCGCGTTCGAGCCCGGTGCGAGCTTGATGCCCATCCCGGTCGCGACCTTGCCGTTCACGTACGACGGATAGTTGTAGTCATTGCCGCCGAACTCGACGCGTGCGACGTCGCGCAGGTATAGCGCGGAGCCGTCGGCCTGCGTGCGCAGCGCGATCGCGCCGAAATCGGCCGGCGTCTTCAGCGGCGCGTCGGCGAACACGGTCGCCGCGATCGGCGCGCTGGCCGGCACCGCGCTGCGGCCGATGTCGCCGATCGTCACGCGCGCGTTGTGCGCGCGCACCGCCGACGCGATATCCGACGCGGTGAGGCCGTGCCCGGCCATCTTCACCGGGTCGGGCCAGATCCGCATCGCATATTCGGCGCCCCAGAACTGCACCCTGCCGACGCCGGCGACGCGGCGCAGCGCCTGCACGACGTTCGCCGATGCATATTCGCCGAGCTGCACGTCGGTCATCCGGCCGTCGTCCGACGTCAGCGACACGACGAGCTGGATGTTGTCGGCGGCCTTCTCGACCTGGATGCCGTCGCGGCGCACGGGCTCGGGCAAGCGCGCCTCGACCGTCTTCAGCCGGTTCTGCACTTCGACGGCCGCGAGATCGGCGTTCACGCCCTGCTTGAACGTCAGGTACAGCGACGCCATCCCGGCGCTGCTCGTCGCGGACGTATACATCAGCCCCGGCGCGCCGTTCATCTCGCGCTCGATCAGCGCGGTCACCGATTCCTCGACGACCTGCGCGGACGCACCCGGGTATGTCGCATAGATGCTGACGACGGGCGGCGCGATGTCCGGATATTGCGCTACGGGCAGCGTGCGGATCGCGAACGCGCCGCCCAGCATGATGAAGATTGCGATCACCCACGCGAAGACGGGGCGATCGATGAAGAAACGTGCCATGTTGGTTTGAACCGGTCAGGTTTGACGGGCGGCCGCTTGCGAAGCGGCCGCTGCCGGCGCCGCCTTCGACGGCGGCGCCTTCTCGACGGGCTTGACGGCCGTATCGGGCGCGAACTGCGCGGCGTTGTCGACGATCACGCGCTCGCCGCCCGTCAGTCCGCGCGTGATGCGCCAGCCATGGCCGCTCATCTGGTCGGCCGCGACCTCGACGTCCTTGACCTTGCCGTTCGTGCCGACGACACGCACCGATGTGCGATCGGTCGTGCGCAGCAGCGCGTCGCGCGGAACGAGGATTGCCCGCTGGTCGACCGCGGTGTCGAGCGCGATCCGCACATACGCGCCCGGCAGCAGCTCGCGCTCCGGATTCGGGAACAGCGCGCGCATCGCGACGGTGTCGGTGGTCGGGTCGACCGCGAGATCGCTGAACAGCAGCTTGCCCTTCAGCGGATACGCGGTGCCGTCGGCGCGCAACAGCGTCACCGCGATGTCGTGCTGCGCAATGCCCGTCGCGCGACCGCTCTTCACCGCGCGGCGCAGCGCGTCGACATCGGCGGCCGGCTGCGAGAAGTTCACGTAGATCGGATCGAGCTGCTCGACCGTCGTGAGCGGGGTCGCCTGGTCCTGGCCGACGAGCGCGCCTTCGGTCACGAGCGCGCGCCGTGCGCGGCCCGCGATCGGCGCGGTGACGGTCGCATAGTCGAGCTGCAACTGCGCACGCGCGAGCTCGGCCTTCGCGGATACAACCCCGGCTTTCGCCTGCGTGTCGTCGGCAACGGCCTCGGTATGGTCGCGCTCGCTGACCGCGCGGTCGCGCACCAGATCGTCGTAACGGCGGCGCTTGTCGCTCGCCGCGAGCGCGGCGGCCTGCGCCTTCGCGAGCGCACCCTGCGCGGCGTCGCGCGCGGCCTTCAGCGGCGCGGGATCGATGCGGAACAGCACCGCGCCCTGCTTCACTTCCTGGCCTTCCTCGTAGGTGCGCGCGGTGACGATGCCCGCGACCCGCGCGCGCACTTCCGCCTGCCGGTACGCGTCGAGCCGGCCCGGCAATTCGACGGTCATCGGCACGGCTGTCGGGCGTACCGTGACGACGGTCGCCTGCTTCGCGGTCTCTTTCTCCGCGTCCTGCCCGCCCTTGCCGCATCCGGCCACGACGAGCGCGGCCGCCAGCGTGAACGGCGCCAGCCGGCGGTAGCGCGACAGGAAGCAATTGTTGTTATTCATGGTGACCTCGGATCGTTCGCCGCCGATAAAATGCGGCGGCTCAGGGTGGTCGATTATAATCAGTCGCGACTGATTAAATAAACGCTGTTTCAACCTGAACGCCACACTGTCTCAATAAAACGACAGCGAATTGTAAGGAAACTCACGACATGGCCCGCAAGACCCGGGAAGAATCGCTCGCCATCAAGCACCGGATCCTCGACGCCGCCGAGCTCGTGCTGCTCGAGAAAGGCGTCGCGCAAACCGCGATGGCGGACCTCGCCGAGGCCGCCGGGATGTCGCGGGGCGCCGTCTACGGCCACTACCGCAACAAGATGGAAGTGTGTCTCGCGATGTGCGACCGCGCGTTCGCGCGCACGTCGGAAGGCTTCGACGCGGGCGACGGCCTGCCGCCGCTCGCCACGCTGCGGCGTGCCGCGTCGCACTATCTGCAGGAGTGCGGCGAGCCGGGCCCGATGCAGCGCGTGCTCGTGATCCTCTATACGAAGTGCGAGCAGAGCGAGGAAAACGGCGCGCTGCAGCGGCGCCGCATGCTGCTCGAGCTGCAGATGCTGCGAATCACGAAGGCGCTGCTGCGCCGCGCGATCGCGGCCGGCGAACTCGCCGCCGATCTCGACGTGCATCTGGCCGCCGTCTATCTCGTGTCGCTGCTCGAAGGCGTGTTCGCGTCGATGATCTGGACCAACCGGCTGCGCGGCAATCTGTGGAACGACGCCGAAGCGATGCTCGACGCCGGCTTCGACGCCGTCCGCACGTCCGCCGCGCTGCGCGGCCGCGCGCAAAAATTGCCGGACTGACGAAAATTATCGTAACAAATTCTGATTTAACCCGATTTACCGCACTGCGAAACGAATGAGCTGACCCCCTTTAAAATTTTTAACGTTTCGCGGAACATCGGTAGACTGACGCTGTCATCATTCTTTAGCGTCTTCGTGATAACCGGGTTCGACCCGGTAAACACGCCGCCGTTCGAAGCGGGTCCGCCCCGCGCGTTGGGTCGAACGGAAACGACACAGGCCCCTGGCGGGGCCTGTTTTGTTGCACGCCCGCCGCCCGCCCCGTCGCCATTCGACGGTTGAGCCGCCGGCGGCCCCTGCCCACACCCCCTTTGAACCGCTTTCCTGGATGTGGACACCTTGGTCAAGCCTGCCGCAACTCCTGATGCTTTCGCGCCCGGCCGCGCGCAGCGCGTCGTGCGCGCGCTCGTGCCGGCCGCCGTGCTCGGCGCCCTCGCCGCCCTCGGCCTTGCCGCCGCGCTGCCGGCCGTATCGCAACTGCCGGGCGCCGTCGACTCGGGCACGGCCGTGCTGCCGCAGCGCGTGCTGTCCGACACGCCGTTTCCCACCGCACAGCATTTCGTGACGAGCGAGCTCGCCCGCACGATCGGCGAGCGCAATGAATACGGCGAACGCAACGACCGCAGCCTGCAGCCGGGCCTGTTTGCGCCGCTCAGCGCACACCGCAACGACATGCTCGGCTATGCGAGCCTGTTCCAGCTTGCGCCGCCCGAAAACCAGCACGGGATGCGCGCGGGCGACATCGAGCTCACGCTGTCCGATACGCTGAACCGGCTCGACGTGCCGCCCGAGGTGCGCATCCAGCTCGGCGATCTCGTCACCGGCAAGGTCGCGATGCGCGCGAGTGCACAGCGCGGCGACTATTACCGCGTCGCGTTCGATACGACCGACGGCACGCCGCGCCTCACCGCACTCGAACTGCGCGTCGCCGGCCGCACGTTCGGCGCGATCTGGTTCCGCGCGCCGGGTGCCGAGCACGGCGCGTACTACACGCTCGACGGTTCGCCGCTCGAAGCCGCCGCGTTCACGATGCCGGTCAAGTGGACGCGCATCAGCTCGTTCTTCGGCGAGCGCGTCCATCCGCTGTCGCAGGCGATGGCGTTCCACACGGGCGTCGATCTCGCCGCGCCGTCCGGCACGCCCGTCGGCGCGGCGGCCGACGGCGTCGTGTCGTTCGTCGGCACCGATCCGGGCGGCTACGGCCGCTACGTGATCGTCGATCACGCGGATGGCTACTCGACTTATTACGCGCACCTGTCCGCGTTCGCGCACGGGCTCAAGACCGGCGAAATCGTGAAGCAGGGCCAGCGGCTCGGTTCGGTCGGGATGACGGGCGCCGCAACGGGCCCGCACCTGCATTTCGAGGTGCGCGTCGCGAACGACCCGGTCGACCCGCTGGTCACGCTTGCCAACGCGCAGACAGCGCTGTCCGACATGCAACTCACCGCGTTCCGCCAGGAAGCGGCGCAATGGCGCTTCCGCCTCGCGTCGATCAATACGGCGCCGTTCGCGTTCGCGCAGAACGACGGGCCGCTGTGGGGCGATTTCGCGACCGACAAATCGACGCTGCGCGCGGTCTTCAACACGCACTACTCGGCGTCGTGACGCGCGTGCCGCCCCCCGTCGCTCCGGAAGCGACGGCGCAGGCGGCCGGCCATCTACCGTTCCTGTCCGTACTGCACGCCGGGCCCGACCTGCCCGGTGTGCTGCCCGCTGCGGATATTCACTAGCGCTTCCCCACCGGCCGTTCGTCACGGCCACGGCACACCGTCACCGCGCTGGCTCCGCGCGCTCGGCGCTCGCCTGCTCGACACGTTCCGCACGCTGGCCGCGAGACAACAGCCAGCGTGCCGCGCCGTCGAGCGACGTGCACAGCACCAGATAGATCGCCGCGACGAACAGGAAGATCGGCGCCGGATACACCATCAGCCGGTTGTTCACCTGCGTCGCGACGAACGAAAGTTCCGGCACGCCGACGATATACGCGAGCGACGTGTCCTTCACGAGCGCGACCCACTGGTTGACGAACGACGGCGTCATGATCCGGATCGCCTGCGGCAGCAGCACATGGCGCACCGTCTGCCAGCGCGTGAGCCCGAGCGACAGCCCGGCCTGCCATTGGCCGTCGCCCGCGGCGACGATGCCCGCATGCACCGCATGCGCGAGATACGCGCCGCCGACGAGCGCGAGCGCGCAGACGACCGTCGCGAGCCCCGGCACATCCATATGCAGCAGCACGGGCATCAGGAAGTACGTCCAGAAGATCAGCATCAGCACGGGAATCGCGCGGAAGAACCCGATGAACGCGAGCAGCAGCAGGCGGCCGGGACCGCGCGCGAGCGCCATCGCGACACCGAGCGCGATGCCGAGCACGGCCGATGCAACGGCCGACGCGATCGCAAGCACCAGCGACAGCGCGGCGCCGCCGAGCGGGCCTTCCGGGAACGCGCCGACGAGCAGATACGGCAGGTTGGCGAGCAGCAGCGAAAAGTCCATCGTCAACGCC
>Ga0207695_10000412_pt1 | contig 95172 bp, 86 predicted proteins | sample KBSC54metaG_FD_184354 | JGI IMG/M metagenome (GOLD analysis project Ga0207695, IMG submission 184354) | Corn rhizosphere microbial communities from Kellogg Biological Station, Michigan, USA - KBS C5-4 metaG (SPAdes) (version 2) | ecosystem: Host-associated > Plants > Roots > Rhizosphere > Soil... | reverse complement strand
CGATCTGGTCAAATTCCACAACGGGTTTTTGTTGTTCGTTTTCCATGATCATGAGGTTTCCTTTAAGTTACGAATTCTCCTCATTTTCATGCCCCTGTGTGTTTTAATTAATCATGGTGGCTTCATACATCTTGTTTTATTGATCTTAAGGAAATTGAAGCTATTATTCAATGGGCATTCTGCCAATGACGGGTGTCAAAGAGACTGGTGATAATTGTCAGGGAGGCGACGGCTGCCGGTCGTGGTTTTGGGCATAGAATTATCATAATTTCCTAAAAAAAATCCCATGGACAGTGGAAACCCGGTGACTAATGCGCTATTTGGGATGTTCCTGCAGGATATCAGGGATATTAAAAAAAGGTGCCCCGATCTTTTTGCGCAAACCTATTACAGATATGGCTTCACGGTGAATGCTTCGAACCGGTATGAGCTGGTCGTCGAGCCGGCTTCTCTCCCGGGGCCTATTGAGAAAGAAGTCAGGTTGTCGTTCGAATCCAGGCTGAATAAAGACGGAAAGAAGTGGGCAAGAAGAACGTTGCCTGTGGATCAAAATGTCGGAGGAAGAGCAGCTGGAGAGGGAAGCGGACCGGGTGGCAGGAGAAAAGGACCTGACCGTCGGGGTGTTGTCAAAAGCCGGGACTGCCGTCGAGGCGATCCTCGAGGGAACTGAGGGCGAACGTGATCGTCGCCGGCATGAAGGGTAGCGGTCGGGCTTTTCACCCATGGCGAGGATGACTTTCAGGATGGTGTCGCCGATGCGCATCCTTTCACCCCTTCGAGCCGATGATACTGGATGCGTTGGATTCGCCGATGGTGAGTAGTCTGTCCAGTGTCTTTATGTGCTTGACAGGCAGTTCGATGGGGTCGTTACCGTAAGGGTGAGGGTGCAGGTGAACGAAAATGGCCAGATCTCTTAATAGTTGTTTGCAGGTAGTTCAGTTGGCAGGATGAGCCCGGGTGCGCGGATCGGTTGTACCGGTCAGGTGGTCCGGGTTTTTTGTTGTGGAGATATCCGCGGGGGCGGGCGCCCCAAAAAAGAGGCATGGATAGACATCCAGCCTCGTTTAATTCCAAAATCCTTGAAAAACCTTAGGGAAGGTAGGATGATCTTAATGTAAAGAGGCTAACGGTCAACAGGGGTGAACCTGATCTTCGTCACCAGAAGGCCCTGCAATGGGGTTCCCAACCACAATCAATAATAGGGCTGACGACGGTCAGTCCATTGCTTTTTGAATGCGGTTAATTTTGGCCTGTTGATCGGGACAATGCGGTCGGCGACATTTTTCATCTTCAAAAAAAACTGCTCTTATGACGGCGTTAACCACATCACAACATATCGGTGATATACCGGGAGAATTAGAGACGGCCTTATTTTTCGCCCCTGATACCCCTCTTTGGAGATATCCGGTGACGCTGATCCGGAACGCGAAGGCAGATAAAGAGGCGAATATCTGGTTCTTTCTGAGGAACGTTGCGATGGAAGACGATCTTCGCGCCGCAGCTTTTTTCGCGCAATTACAATTTTACAATAAGTCGCGCAAATATTACCTGAAGGTTCAGGGTGAGGCTACTGTCGAGAACGTGCCGGTAGAGGCGACCGAGTTCCGGGACCTGATCGCGAATACGAACGGAAATGATTTCCTGATCAAACTTCGGGTCTCTCAGGCGAATATTTACAGGCGGGCAGGGCGTCGATCGGCGGCGATCTTATGAGCGTGTCATGAGGCGATCCAGCCTCCGTCCACCGCCAGGGCGTGGCCGGTCACGAAGGAGGCGGCGTCGGAGCAGAGCCAGATCACGGCCTCGGCCACTTCAGCTGGTTCGCCGAACCGGCCTAGAGGTTCCATATTCACGAACTGTTGTTCGGCGGCCTTGTCTTTTCCGGTGATCCGGTCGATCATCGATGTCCGGATGACGCCAGGACATACGGCGTTGATCCGTACTCCCAGTTTGGCGTTTTCGAGTGCGGCCGTCCTGGTGAGGCCCACGACGGCATGCTTGCTGGCGACATAGGCAGGCAGGCCGGGAAATCCGATCAGCCCGGCAACAGACGCGCAGTTGACGATGGCCCCCTTTCCCTGTCTGAGCATATGAGGCAGCTCGTGTTTCATGCATAGCCAGATGCCGGTAAGGTTAATAGCGAGAGTCATGTCCCAGTTCTGCTGGGTGCATTCCTGTGTATTGGCGGACACCCCTTCGATACCGGCGTTGTTGAAGGCGAGATCCAATCGGCCGTAGGTGGAGAATGCTTTGTCGATCATTGCCGTTATGTCCGCGGCTTTTGAAACATCGCATTTGACAAAAAGGGCTTCGCCCCCTGCCGCAGCGATCTGCTTTATCGTCGCCTGCTCATTGTCTTCTACCCAGTCGGCGACGACCACTTTGGCGCCCCTGCTGGCGAAGGCGAGGGCAGTTGCCTGACCTATACCGAAACTGCCACCTGTTACAATGGCTACTTTATTCTCGAAGATCTTTTCCATATATGAGATTTTAGTCGATAAATAGGGCGTTGTCCCTGGTCCTTTCGTGGACGTCGGGCGATTCGTCGTACTATGGCTCATTAAAACTATTCCCAATTTCTTTACCGGGGACTGATGCCCATCAGTCTTTACCCTGATCAGGATCAAGCGGACCTCAAAGGTTGACTGCATACCGGGCGGAAACCCGCAGATAGGGATAAGACCTGGTGGCTTCCCGAGAAGTTTTATAGTAGGTATTCAGCCTGAAATATCCCGGCTCGGCACAGAGGTAGAAGCCGTTCGCGATCCGGTATCGCCATTCGCTGGTTATGGTGTGCAACAGGTGATAGTCTGCGTTGCCGTTGATCGTCTTCATCCAGCCTCCCCGATAATTAAGGCCGAGAAAGAGGCGTCCTGCGATGCTGAGCTGGGCGTTAGCATGAAAGCTCAGGCCGGAACAGAAATCATAGTTCCTTCCTTTGTATAAAAAGGTGTCAGGAACTGCGGACAGTATCACCGGGCCTGTACCGACAAAAGTATTGATCCTGACGTTTTTTGAAAGGGTGAATGCTGAAGATAGATTAAGCCTGATGCTTTGTGCACTGTAAAAGAAGGCCTCGTTGTTGATATAGTCATAGTTCATCGAAACCAACAGCACGTTTGCCATTTTGGGAGAATTGCTGATGCGCCATCCCTTTATGGATCCGTATGCGCTGATGATGTTGATCTTTGAGCTGTCGTCCACCCCGAATTCCGCATTGATATAGATATTACTGAACGGGGTCCTGTAATTTTCAAATGGCGTGCCGTAAATGAGCTTGAGGTGCCCGTAAAGCCCGAGGCCGCCGTCGCCGTTGTCTACTTTGAACTTTCGTCCGCCAAGATCAAATTCTGCGTAAATGTTTGATGAGTCATGATCCGGGGAATTTCCATAGACTCTGCCCCATCTTCCGTCAAGGAGTCGTGTCAGGCCGTTCATCGGATTCACAATCATTGCGCAAATTTCACGCATCTGTCTTTGGAAGCCTCTGCTCTGGTTGTCGAGAATCCTGTTGGACAGCCTGTAGGTCATTTCGCCAAGGGTAATGCCGCCAAAGCCGGTATTTATAAAATCGTTTGGGGCGGGAGGCTGGTTTTCGGAGAAGGTTTCCCAGAGATAGCTTCCGATAAAGGAGGCCGGCACCGATTGCCAGAAGGTATAGCCGTTCGCTCTAAAGGAGCTATAGAAAAGTGATCCCTGATAAGGATGGCCAAACTGATTCGTTGTGAAGGGGTCGTTGTCCCATGCCCAGTGGGACGGATTGAGGTTGTAGCCGGTAGATTGCCAGGTTAGGTGCGTATAATCGACCTTTCGTATGCATTCGTCTACTGTCCAGGGAACCATCTCAGCCAGCAATAGTTCGCCCGATGCGGGAAGAAAGCGTTTCCCGGGTCGGTTGATTGGCAAAGTTGTTTTTGATGTCGTGTCGATCGACGTGAATTGAGCCGCGATTGGCGGGCCAGAAACAAGCAAATGAAAGAAGATCAAATATTTTAGAGGATTTACCATGTAAGTCAGTTGAATTAGCTTACATGGTGAATTTATTTTATTGGGAGCTCTTATCGCATGACCAAAGTCAGCCCTATTCAGATATATAGTCAGTCGGCACCCCGGGGAGTTAGTTTCAGTACCGAAGCGTTGCAAATACGGGGTAGTGGTCGCTCGACCTCGAGCTGCGGATCGCATAGGCATTTGTGAATGCAAATCCCCTGGAGAACAGATAGTCGTTGGTTGGTGTAACCAGCCCCAGCATTGCCTTCGCGGTACTGCCGACCTTTGACGTCTGCCAGTCGAACCCGGTGCCGGTGAATTCCTGCACAACCGACCGGGAGTATTTTGGAAACGCTGTATTAAAGTCGCCACCTATCAGGACGTATTTATAGTGCGATGACTCCTGAAGACCGTAGCGGACGACGGAATCGACCTGGTCCATTCTCATTTTCCGGCTCATGGCTACGGTTTCCGTATGGACGCTGAACACCAGTATCTTCTTTTCGTGAATATTTACTTCCCCGATGGTAACACCGCGCCGTTGCTGGTTCTGCCATTTGGCGTGCGGCAGGATCAGCTTCCCGGAATGCAGTATTGTGCCTTTTGTCAGAATTGCGTTGCCGATGTCCTTTTTATCGGACCTGTCGTAAGAAAAAGGGATGTACAGATAGTTGAGGCCGAGATCCATTGCGATCGCTTCTACACCTTTTTCATTCATTTCCTGCAAGAGAAATATGTCAACCGGTGTGGTCTTCTCCAGCCGTTGCATTTCGGCGATCGCCAATTCTATCTTCCTGGCCTTTTTGATGTTGAATGTCACTACGTTCAGCGAATCGGATGAACCGGTATTTGCCGGGTCGGTATTGGGGGAACTGAAGATCGGTTTGTCAGCGTCACCGTAGAATTTGAGGGTGTGACAAGAATTGAGGGAGATCAGCAATAGGATCAACAATAGAGGGTTCACCAAACTTTTACACATAAACTTTCCGCAATAGCTCTAAATATACAACTTTTTAGTGAATATGATCGGGTCGTTATTCATGGACGGACAGTACGGGGACGGGGCAGTGCAGCAGGATGTCTTTGGCCCGGCTCTTATGGAACTCGAACAGGGAGTGTTTCTTGGGCAAAACGAGGAGCCAGTCCGCGGCGTGGTGTTCGAGATAGTCGTTGATGCCTTCTTCGACGTTGGACTGGCGGATCAACTGTAGTCCGGGCTGAAGGGCTTCGAGCTCCTTCCTCCAGCCTTCGTATTCCCGCTGCGTTTCCTGGAAGCTCTCGCCGTCGGCGACGATATGGACGATCTCGAAGCGGGTGCTCAGTGCGTCGTGGAGCTCTTTCAGGAAGGGAATGATGGACGAGAGGCCGGTAAAAATGTCTTCCCGGTCACAGGCGATGATGACTTTGGGGGCGCCGTGGAAGGTGGCGTTTGGGGGGACTACCAGGAGCGGATAGGGGAGCCGCTTCATTGCTTCGATAGAGTGGGTGGCGCCAGGGTCCTGATGCGGCGTCGACTCGGAAGCTCCCATTACTACGAGGAAAGGCCTGTGTTTTGCGCAATAGGTTTTCAGGCGCTGGTCGATCTGTCCGATCTCCATGTCGGTGGTTACCCGCACCTTGCCGCCTGAGAGCCTCGATAGCTCGTCCCGGAGATTGTTGAGGAGGGTGTATCCGTTGTCCCGCATCTCACCGAAGAGAAAGCCGGGCATCGGATGATGGGAGAAGACGGAAGGCGACTGCAGGACGTAGACAAGCCGAATCTCGGAGCCGGTGACGAGGCCCAGGGAGGCCGCGTAGCGGGCGGCGGTCGCGGAATTGGCGCCGAAGCTGACGGGGACAATGATCTTTCTCATGGCTTTTCGCTTTTTGTAAAGCTATATACCTGGCTGGAGCAGTAGGATGACTTTGATCACGGGTGGTTGTGAGTGCTGTCAGGCCTTCGCCGTGCGCCCGGCGGTTTGCCGGTAGCTGTCCAGCAGCCGGAGATAGGCGATCGCAGCGCTGGTGGCGGCAGCTCTTTCCGCATCTGTGGGTGCGGTTCTCGCCCGGAGACTGTTGATCTTTGCGCGGATGTTGGCGCGATAGGCCTTGTAATAGTGGAACAGGAGCCGGTCGGCCGGCTTGGCGGCGCAGGGGAAGGCATTCGTGTAGAGCCGGAAGAACCGGTGGGAAAGGTCAGCGAGCCCACAGCTGTCGAGGTCCATGCACAGGAAGGCGATGTCGTTGAGGACGTCTATTTGTCGCAGCTCGTCGCTGAATTCGATGCAGTCGAATACCTGGGGCTTGTCGAGGAGGAAGATATTACGGCAGTGAAGGTCTCCGTGCCCGTCGCGGAAAAAGCCGGCGGACCTGCGCGAGGCTATCAGTCCGGCGTTCTCGTGCAGGAACTGGTCGGACCAGTCTATGGCCTGACGGATAGTGTCACCGGCGGCGGGTCCGGCGAACGAATTGAGGAATGACGTTTGTTCCGAGAGGTCGTTGAACAGCCGTTGCATGGCGGGCTCGTCGCCGTCTTCGGGAGCGGTTGGGATCATCGTCGTGTCCTGGTGGAACCTGGCCAGGAGGCTGGCGAGGGTGACAATGTCATTGTCGTTTACGCTTCCTTTCCGCGCGAGCAGGTCCATCCGCCGGGCGGGGTCCATTTTTCGCATCCAGACGGCGTGGTCGATGATGGAGCCTTCTGTTCCGTCTAACAGGCATTTGTCGCCTTTCTGCCGAACGGGCAGGACGCCAAGATAGATGTCTTCTGTCAGTCGTCTGTTCAGATCAACTTCCTGCCTGCAGTAATAGCTACGTTTTTCCGGTGTGGAGAAATCGAGAAAGGAATAGTGCAGGGGTTTCTTGATCTTATAGACGAATTGGTGTCCGATCAGGACCCAGGAGATATGTGTTTCCACGAGTTCCGGCGGGTTGTTGTCACCGGGGATGCCACCTGCGCGGCACAGGCTATGGACGTCCTGGCTGGTCATAGACGATGTTCAGATGGTGCAAGGTCTGCCGGAGCATCTCTTCGAGGTTGTCCTGTTGTGACCAGAGGGTGAGGTGTTCTTCTTCTTCAGGCTGCCAGCTTTCTGCCAGCAGATGGTAAACGTGGATGTCGGCGTCACTGTCTTCTCTTGGTTGCAGGAGGCGCTGGCGGATGAGCTGTTCGCTGGCTGTGACCTCGATGAAGTACAGCTGTGCTGCCTCTTCGAGTCCTGATTTGAAGAGCCGGCGGGTTGCTGCCAGGTGAAAGGTTGCGTCCAGGACGACGTCGGCGTTCTCCCGGAGCACGGTGTCCTGCGTTCTGCGGAGCATTTCGGCGTATACTGCGGCTTTTTCTTCCGGGGTATAGCCGATATCGCGGATGATCGTCCTGCGCAGCTGGTCGGAGCTGATATAGACGGCTTTCAGGCGGGCGGCGAGCGCTGTGGCGAAATAGGTTTTACCGCTGCCGGGGAGGCCAAATACGATGATGACCATAGGTACTGTTTAGGTTGTTTTAGAGGCGGCTTCCGAATTTAAATCTTCTGTCATGCCTGCCAGGGCCGCCTCGGAGAGGCTCATTATGGGGATGCGGCAGTGGGTGAGCAGTGGTTTGGAGCGGCTCTTGTGGAATTCGAAAAGGCCGTGTTTCCCGGGAAAGAGCATCAGCCAGTCCGCATTTTTTTCGGACAGGTATTTATCTACGCCTTCGAGCACCGTGGCGCTGTGTATAAAATGGAGGCTGGGGTTCACGGCTTCCAGCGCTCTTTGCCAGCGGTAGAGGCCGAAAGACTGCAGTCTTTCTTTTCTTTCGGTATCCATTTCGACGTGGACGATGTCGAACCTGGCGTCGAAGAGCTCTTTCAGCTGTTGAAGGAATGTTGTGGTCAGTGGTATCCCGCCGGCGATATCTTTTACCTGGCAGGCCAGGACGACCGAGCGGATGCGGCGGAATGTCGCTGCTGCGGGGATCACCAGCACGGGATAGGGTAGGCGCCGGGCGGCGTCGACTGCGGGGCTGCCCGCGAAGGCGCTGCTAAAGGAGGCTTCGGGCGCGCCCATGACCACCGCGAAGGGGTGGAGGCGCCGGCAGACCTCTTCTATTTTGACCTCCACGTTGCCGGCCTCGAGCAGGATATTGACCGTGACCTGGCCGTGGGTCCGGGCTTTGACGTCGGCGGAAAGTTTCTCCAGCAAGTCAGTGCCGGATCTTTCTATGTTCTCGAGGACATAGCCCGCCGGCATGACGGAGGGCGTGGCAATTATTTGTATAACGTGCAATAGCACTATGTCGGCGTCGATGGCCAGCGCCAGGTCTGCCGCGTAGTGTGCGGCGTTGACCGAGTTCTCAGAACTGTCTACGGGGACGACGAGCGTTCTCATGACCTATTGTTTTTTGGCTAAGCTACGGAGGTTAAGGGCCTATTGACATGACGGGAGTCACGCCTGTAATTGAAAAACGTCAGGAAAGCAAGGCCGGTAAACATGAGCGCGGCTGCTGCCAGGAGATAGTACGCCGCCCCCGGCCAGCTTCGGGACGTGAAAGCCAGGAGGCTTTGGAGGAACAGGATCAGCTCGTTGGCGGTGACGCCGGCGACGAACGCTGCCAGGCCGATGCGGGCGGAAATGGAAGATGAATTCAGCAGGCCGTTGGCAAGAAAAAAGGCGAGGAGCGCGAAGGTGATACATCCAAGCACTACGAGGTGGAGGTAGGCGATCACGAGGGGGCGGTAGCCGAAGGCGAAATGGCCGAGAGCGGGGATGGCGGATGCGGCCTGGAGGACCAGCTTGATGGAGAAAGCGATAAAGGACAACGACCATAAGCCTTTGGGGAAGGACCCGTGGAAGAAGAGCAGGGACAGCGCGCCAAGCTGCAGAAGGGCCGCGCCGCTGGCGACCGCGCCGACCCAGGCTGGAGGGGTCATCCACAGGAGGGAAAGGCAATAGGCGGGGATGCAGGCCAGTCCCATGAGCGTGACAAACGCTCCGGCGAGTCGCAGCTGCCGTGGTTGCAGCCGGCGGTATACCGACCCAAAATAGAGTGCGATGACGCCGAAGATAAACCAGCCGTTGTACTGGAAATGGAGATACAAGTATATGGCGTTGTAATAGAAGGCGGGCCCGCTTCCGGGATGGTTCTTGTACCAGGCCAGCAGGATGGGGCCTGCTGCGGACAGGATCAAAAATGCCAGGGATAGCCGGATAGCCCGCCGCACCACCGGGGGCCAGTCTGTTTTCCGGCAGTCGCGCAGGTATTGGATGGCGAACCACCAGGAGAAGACGACGGAAAGCGAAGAGAACAGAATAGAAACCGGCCCGTAGCCCTGCGCCGAGAAGCTGACAAGCATTCCGAAGCTCGAGATCTGGCTCAGCCTGAATTGATACCTGTATATGTCGGAAAGCGGTCGGCCGGATGATGAAAGCATATAAATAAGACCGGTGAACAGTGCAGTCGTCACCCACCCGGCAAAGGCGAAATGCGAATGCGCGTTGAGCAGGTTCTTATAGTCGATAAAGGGCAGGGAGAAGACCGCCTTGCAGCGTAGGGTGATTCCCAGGATAGAGACGATGAAGAGGTTAAGCAGGGATAACCTTGCAAATTTAATGACCATACCCAAATCTATTTACGGTATTGGCCTTAAAATATGATCTATGTCAGGTTTTGGCCTGACCGCAATCATGTCCCGGGTTGAGCATTGCAAGGAAGGAATGCCCCCGCGGGTTGTAATCTTGTGCACGTTAATCACGTAAAAAAACTTTAACAATGAGAAGATACCTTCTGATAGCAGCGCTACTGGGACTGACCTGGGCCTGCTCGAACAACAGCGGTGATAGATCTGCGGCGACGTCGACGCCGGCGGGCGCGGGCTCTTCCGCCGCAGCAGGCAGTGCGGGCGATTATGATTCTCTGAAAGGATCGGGAAAGTTCAAGCACGTGGAGCTGGGCGCTGCGGTCGATGACAAGTTAGCCGCCGGCGGCAAGTCTGTCTACGAGCTGAAATGTTCCGCCTGTCACAAGCTGAACTCGGAAAAGCTGGTTGGTCCAGGCTGGCTGGGCGTTACCGAAAGGCGGAAGCCGGAGTGGATCATGAATTTCGTCACCAACACCGACGAGATGATCGACAAGGACCCGCACGCGCAGGCTTTGTTACAAGAATGCCTGGTCAGGATGCCTAACCAGCACCTGAGCGACGAAGACGCGCGGAACGTCCTTGAATTCATGCGTAAGAACGATCAATCGAAATAACTCTTTCTAAAAAATATATTATATGCAAAATCCAAGACTTTCTTTTCTGATAGGGGGACTCCTCGCGGTGTCGATGGCGATACCATCCTGTAAGCCGAAGAACGAGACCGGCGTGATATCGTCGGGCGCGGCGGAGAAGACCTATGTAGCTCCCGGCAAGTACGACGAGTTCTATAATTTTGTATCGGGTGGGTTTAACGGGCAGGTATCCGTATACGGCCTGCCTTCCGGGCGTCTGCTGAAGATCATTCCCGTGTTCTCGGTATTCCCGGAGAACGGCTATGGATACAGCGAAGAGACGAAGGCGATGCTCAACACCTCGCATGGGGCTGTGCCCTGGGATGACCAGCACCACCTGGAGCTGTCCCAGAAGGATGGGACGCCGGACGGGCGCTGGCTTTTTGCCAATGCGAACAATACCCCGCGGGTAGCGCGTATCAATCTGGCTACGTTCAAAACGGAGGAGATACTGGAGCTCCCGAACAGCGCAGGCAACCACTCTTCGCCTTTCTGCACGGAGAACACCGAATATATCGTGGCGGGGACGAGGTTTAGCGTACCCGTCGGAGACAACCAGGACGTGCCGATCAATTCCTATAAGAAGAATTTCCACGGTACGGTCAGCTTTATCAAGGTGGACTCTGTTAGCGGCCGGCTTTCCCTGGCCTTCCAGCTATTGCTGCCGGGAGTGAATTTTGACCTGAGTCATGCGGGCAAGGGGGCGAGCCATGACTGGTTCTTCTTCTCCTGCTATAATACCGAACAGGCGCATACGCTGCTGGAGGTGAACGCTTCGCAGCGGGACAAGGACTTTATCATGGCGGTCAACTGGAAGAAGGCGGAAGAATATGTGCGTGATCATAAGGGGACGGCCGGGAAGGCTTCCTATGTTCATAATATTTACAATGAGAAGACGGAGTCGGCTTCGACGACGACCGAGAGCCAGGTGATAACGCTCGATCCGGCGCAATTGAAAGATTTTGTCTATTTCATACCCTGTCCCAAGTCGCCGCATGGCTGTGACGTGGATCCTTCGGGCGAGTATATCGTCGGCAGCGGCAAGCTGGCGGCGCTGATCCCGGTGTTCTCTTTTACCAAGATCCAGAAGGCGATCGAAGACAAGCAGTTCGACGGGGACTATGGCGGGATACCCGTGATCAAATATGCTGCGGCGCTGTACGGAGAAGTACAGAAGCCCGGGCTTGGTCCGTTGCATACGGAATTTGACGGCAACGGGAATGCCTATACATCCATGTTCGTCTCTTCGGAGGTGGTCAAATGGAATATCAAGGACCTGAAGGTGATCGACCGCAAGCCGACCTATTATTCGGTGGGACATCTTTGTATCCCCGGCGGCGATACGAAACATCCTTTCGGGAAATACCTGATCGCGTATAATAAGATAACGAAGGACCGATATCTGCCGACGGGGCCTGAGCTGGCCCAGAGCGCACAGCTGTATGATATCTCCGGGGAGAAAATGGAGATGATCCTGGACTTCCCGACGGTAGGGGAACCGCACTATGCACAGGCCCTGCCGGCTGATCTGATCTCGAAGAACTCGGTAAAATATTATAAGATCGAAGAGAACGGCAACCCCTATTCGACCAAGGGCGAGAAGCTGGCGAAGGTCGTTCGGGAGGGCAATAAGGTACATGTGTACATCACGGCTATCCGGTCCCATTTTGTACCGGATAATATCGAGGGAGTCAGGGTAGGCGACGAGGTCTATTTCCATGTCACCAATCTGGAACAGGACTGGGACATCCCGCATGGCTTTGCTGTGAAAGGGGCCGCCAATGCGGAGATACTGATCATGCCCGGGGAGACCTGCACGCTGAAATGGACACCAACGGAGACCGGTGTCTACCCGATATACTGTACCGATTTTTGCAGCGCGCTGCACCAGGAGATGCAGGGCTATGTGCGGGTGTCTAAGGCAGGGTCCACAACTCCGCTGACATTTGGTACGAATCTGGCCGATTCTGCGGTCGTAAAAAATTAAACTGAAAATTATGCAGAGGAGATTGTCTTCCTCCTATCGCGGGGTAATCCTTCTACTCTCGCTGGCGATGATCGCGGTGCTCTATCTTCCGATCTGGAAGATAGAGCTCTCTGCCCCGCAGTACCCGGAGGGGCTGAACCTGCAGATCTATGCCAACCGTATCGGCGGGGACGTAGATGTCGTGAATGGATTGAATCATTATATCGGAATGCATACGCTGCACACCCGGGATTTTGTGGAATTTGTCGTGCTACCTTATATCATCGGAGGGTTTGCGGTGCTGGGGCTGCTGGTGGCGCTGGTCAACCGGAGGGTGGTGTTCTATGCGTGGGTAACGTTGTTTGTGCTGATCGCTTTTACGTCGATGATCGATTTTTACCGGTGGGAATACAACTATGGGCATAATCTCGACCCGGAAGCGCCGATACAGGTGCCGGGTATGGCGTATCAGCCGCCGTTGCTGGGATACAAGCAGCTCCTGAATTTCGGCGCGTATTCAATACCCGATTGGGGTGGCTGGATATTTGTCGGCGTAGGGGTGGTGCTGGCGGCGCTGGTCGTGTTGGATCTTCGTCTTCGCCGACGGGCAGGCGGCGTTGTGCCGGGTGTGGCGGCGGTTTGCGTGTTGCTGTCGTTGCAGGGATGTACCGCCGGGCCGGAGCCCATTCGTTACGGACAGGATATTTGCGCCTTTTGCAAGATGGGGTTTACGGATAAGCGTTACGGCGGCGAGCTGTGTACGAAGAAAGGAAAGGTATACAAGTACGACGACCTGCACTGTCTGCAGGAGGCGCTGAAGGCGGGTTCTCCGGGGAAAGGGGATGTCGCGGGGATATATTTCGTCGATTTTGCGGGTGGGCCCTGGGTTAGGGCGGAGCAGGCTTATCTGCTGCGTAGTTCGGAGCTGCATACGCCAATGGGGAGTGATATCGCGGCGTTTGCGGATAGCGTGAGCTTTCGGATGAACCAGGGAAAATTCAACGGACAATTGCTGACATGGAAAGATTTGTATCGATAGTGGTGCTGCTGGTGGTTTTGCCGGCGGTTTGTTTTGCCAGGACCTGGCCCGTTCGTGCGGGTGGCTCTGTAGGGCAGGCCTTGCGGCTGGCTTCGCCGGGGGATACGGTGCTGGTGGCACCGGGGGTATATTTTGAAAAGGGACTGGTGATCGAAAAGGCAGTTTATCTCAAAGGGGTTGGAAAGCCGGTGCTGGATGGAGAGGGAAGGTTTGAAGTGATAACGATCAAGGCCAGCGGGGTGACGATCGAGGGGTTTGTGATCCGGCATTCGGGGTATTCGGACTGGAACGATCTGGCCGGTATCCGGCTGGCGTCGGTGAAGCATGTGACTATCAGGGGGTGTCTACTCGAGGATACTTTTTTTGGATTGTACTGTCAGAACTCGGACAGCTGTGTATTGGAAGGAAATACCCTTCGATCGCGGGCCGGGGATCCGGCACAATCGGGGAGTCAGGCGCAGGCGGGGAACGGCATCCATTGCTGGCACTGCAATGCCATGCGGCTGCTGAACAATACGGTCACCCGGCACCGGGACGGGATATATTTCGAGTTTGTGACCAATTCACTGATCAGCGGCAACCACAGCTATTACAATGTCCGGTATGGGCTGCATTTTATGTTCTCGCACAATGATCGCTATGAGAACAATTCCTTTGAGCACAATGAGGCGGGGGTGTCGGTGATGTTCTCGCACGGGGTCAATATGAAGGGTAATCTGTTTGCGGACAACCAGGGCGGGGGCGCCTATGGCATACTGTTGAAAGAGATCACGGACAGCCGGATCGAGTCGAGCCGGTTCGTGCACAATACCGTCGCCATCTATATGGAAGGTACGACGCGGGTGCAGGTCGTGCGGAATCTATTTTCGGGCAATGGCTGGGCCCTGAAGGTGCAGGCCAGCTGTTCGGCCGACACGATCGGCCGGAATAATTTTTTGGGCAACACGTTCGATATAGCCACCAATGGATCGCTGGTATTGAATGTTTTCGACCGGAATTACTGGGACAAGTATGAAGGCTATGACCTGAACAGGGACGGATACGGCGACGTGCCTTATCATCCGGTGAGCCTTTATGCGATGGTCGCGGAAAAGAACCCGGCGGTGATGATGCTCTACCATAGCTTTATGGTGAGCCTGCTCGACCGGACAGAAAAGGTGGTACCGAGCATTACGCCGGTGGACCTTGTGGATCATTCTCCATTTATGAAACCATTGTCTTTATGATAGAGTTTACGGCCATACATAAGCGTTTTGGGCGTCTGCAGGCGTTGGATAATGTCAACCTGCATTTCAGGGAGGGCAAGAGTATCGCGCTGATCGGACCGAATGGCAGCGGCAAGACGACATTGATCAAGTGTCTGCTTGGGATGGTGATGCCGGATAAAGGGAGTATCTTATTTCGCGGGAGTGATATTCTTCGCGACTGGGCTTACCGGTCGGATATAGGTTATATGCCGCAGATCGGGCGTTATCCGGACAATATGACGATCGCGCAAGTGTTAGCTATGATGAAGGATATAAGGGGAACGTTGAATGGTAGTTTCGATGAGGAACTGATCGGCGCCTTTGGCCTGGACCGGATGCTGGACAAGCGGATGCGGACGCTGTCGGGAGGGACCCGGCAGAAGGTGAGCGCCAGTCTGGCTTTTCTGTTCCATCCGTCCGTGCTGGTTTTGGATGAACCTACCGCAGGACTGGACCCGGTGGCATCCGGGATACTCAAGGACAAGATCGCCGCGGAGACCGCTAAAGGGAAGCTGGTGCTGATCACGTCGCATATTCTTTCGGAACTGGATGACCTGGTCGGCGAGGTAGTCTATCTGCAGGATGGAAAGGTCTGTTTTCATAAGAGCCTTGGGCAGCTGCAAAAGGATACGGGCGAACAAAAGCTGGTGCGAGCAATTGCTGCCTTCATGGAAAATTCAATGGTAGTATGAAAAAAATTATCAAATACGTCGTGCTGGACATCCTGCGGAACAGGATACTGGTCAGCTATACGGTGCTGCTGCTTGCCATTTCGGTGACCCTGCTGAGTCTTGAGGACAGCAGCGCCAAGGCCCTGCTGAGCCTTCTCAATATCGTGCTGATCGTTTTGCCGCTGGTGAGCGTCATCTTTTCGACAATCTACTATTATAATTCGGCGGAGTTCGTCGAGCTGCTGGTATGCCAGCCGCTGAAACGAAACAGGATATTACTGAGCATTTATACCGGGCTGGCCTGTTCGCTGCTGATCGCATTCGGGCTTGGAGTGGGGCTGCCGCTGCTGATCTTCGATCACTCCGTCACGGCGTTGCTGCTGGTGTTGGTGGGGGCGGCGCTGACGGTCATTTTTTCCGCACTGGCGATACTGGGATCGGTGCTGATGCGGGACAAGGCGAGGGGGATCGGGGTGGCTATTCTGGCGTGGTTCTATTTTTCGCTGTTGTACGATGGGCTGGTGCTTTTTTTACTGTTTCAGCTGAGCGACTATCCGCTGGAGAAGCCGGCGATCGTGCTCGGTTCGCTGAACCCGATCGATCTGGGGCGGATCATCTTGCTGCTGCGGATGGATTCTTCGGCGATGATGGGGTATACGGGAGCGGTTTTTAAGTCGTTCTTTGGGAGCGGCGGGGGGATGCTGCTGGGATTTGGGATACTGCTGGTCTGGATGGTGGCGCCTTTGTGGATGGCGGTGCGACGGTTCAATCACAAAGATCTTTAAACAATTACAATATGGAGAACGAGACAAGCCTGGTCGGCGAACTGGCCGCCCGGGACTTCCGCATGGCGGATGTATTTCAGAAATATGGTATCGATTTTTGCTGCGGGGGTGGACAGACCCTGGCTGAGGCGGCGCGCCGGGCCGGCATATCCGAAGGGGAGCTGCGGTCTGCTCTGGATGCTGCCGTGCTGGGAGGGAAATTGCCTGAGTATGATTTTGCGCGCTGGTCTACTGAACAGCTGATCGATGATATTGTGGGCACTCATCACCGGTATGTCCGGGAGGTTATGCCCGTCCTGCTGGCGTATGGTACGAAGGTGGCGGGGCATCATGGGGATGCGCATCCGGAGCTGCGGCAGCTGGATACGGCTATCAGGAGTGAGATGCATGATCTGCTGGAACACCTGGAAAAGGAAGAGCTTGTACTATTTCCCGCGATCATGCGGCTGGAAGAAGTGAGAAGGGGAGCGGGTACAACAAATATCTTTTTTATCCGGCAGGCCATCCAACAGGTAATGAATGAGCATATTCATTCGGGAGAAAATCTTGGGCTTTTTCGTCAGCTGAGCAATGACTACACCCCGCCGGAAGAAGCCTGCAATTCGTATCGATTCCTGTACGCCAAGCTGATGGAATTCGATCAGCTCCTGCAGCAGCACATACATCTTGAAAACAATATTCTCTTTCCCCGGGCGCTTGCGATGCTCGCGGAAGTGACCGGCGAATAACTCCGAACTATGAATAAATTTTTAGTGTCGACAATATTGCTGACTGTCGGGCCCCTGCTATTGATAGCGCAAACGACAGTACATGGGAGGGTGGTCGACCGGGAGACCAGGGAGCCGCTGGAATTTGCGGTGGTGCGGGATCGGGCCGGGGGGAGCGCGCTGACGGATCATGAAGGGCGGTTCCGGCTGCCGGTGCGCGGGCGCGGCGATTCGCTGGAGGTTTCGTATGTGGGGTATGCGGTCCTTTGTGTTTGTGCCGGGCAGTGCTGTGATGATCCGGCCTGCTGTCGCGATGGAGTCTGCGGTCGCGGGATGGAGCTGATGCTTGGCCGTCGGAGTGTAGACCTGGGGGCGGTTACTATCGTTCCGTCGCCAAACGCTTCCTTTCATACGATCAGCCAGGCTGACCTGTCGCTGCGGCCGGTCAATTCGGCCCAGGACCTGATGCGGCTGGTACCGGGGCTTTTTCTCGGGCAGCACCAGGGAGGAGGATTGGCCGAGCATATTTTTTACCGGGGTTTTGACGCGGATCATGGAACGGATGTGAACGTATCAGTGGACGGAATGCCGGTCAACCTGGTTTCGCATATTCATGGTCAAGGTTTTGCCGACCTGCATTTTCTGATACCCGAGCTGGTGTCGAAATATGACTATGGCAAGGGACCTTATTATGCGGGGTATGGAGACTTTACGACGGCGGGCTATGTAGGGTTCAGAACCTTCGACGTGCTGGACAGGAGCGAGGTGAAGCTGGAGGGCGGACCATTCAATACAGGGAGGGTGCTGGCAAAGATAAAGGCAGACCGGGGGTATCTGGCTGGCGAGGCTGTCTATTCTGACGGGCCTTTTGAATGGGCGCAGCATATGCGGCGGTTCAATCTTTTTGGAAAATATAATTTTAAGCTTTCGTCGCGGACGAGGCTGACGGCGACCTTTTCGGGTTTTGAAAGCCGGTGGCGGTCGTCGGGGGAGATACCCGAGCGCGCGGTGGAAGACGGGGTGATCGGCCGGTTCGGCTATATCGACAGCGCACAGGGTGGGAACACGGGACGTGAGTCGGTGATCCTGCGGCTAAGGACCGAGATGAGGAGCGGGTGGCTGCTCGAGAACCAGGCCTGGTATGCGCACTATTATTTCGGGTTGCACTATGATCCGACCTTTTTTGCAGACGACAGTATTAATGGCGATCAGCTGAGGCAGAGGGAGCGGCGCGATCTGGCGGGCTATGCGGGCAGGCTGACGCGGCATGATTATTTTTCGGGCGGGGGCGACCTGCTCTCTGCGGTCGGCATAGGCGCGCAGGACAACTGGTTCGGGCTTTCGGACCTGAGCCATACCGTTAGGCAGGACGTGGTCCTGGATACGCTGCAGTCGGGGAAACCAAGGGAATATGCGTTGAATGCCTGGGCGGATGAAAACTATCATTTTGGCAGGTGGCTGGTCAACGCAGGCGCTCGTCTCGACTGGCTGCATTTTGGGTACCGGGATATTGTCGGGTCTGCTCAGCCGGGGAGGGCAAAGGCGATCGTGAGCCCGAAGCTGAATCTCTCGTATACCCATAGCCGGTCGCTGCAGGTGTACCTGAAGATGGGGAAAGGATTTCACTCCAACGACGCCAGGGTAGTCGTGGCCAACCGGGGGCTGGATGTGCTGCCTGCGGCCTATGGGATGGATCTTGGCGTCAACTGGAAGCCGGCGCCGCGGCTGATCGTGAATGCGGTGGTGTGGACGCTTTATCTGCAGCAGGAATTTGTCTATGATGCGGATGAAGGGACGATGGAGCCGGGGGGCAGGACGAGGCGCCAGGGCGTGGACCTTTCGGCCCGATACCAGCTGACGCCCTGGCTATTCGCCAATTTGGACATCAACTACTGCCGGGCGCGGGGGCTCGATGCTGTGAAGGGGCAGGATTATCTGCCGCTGGCGGTTCCGCTGAGCAGCACCGGGGGGCTGGACTTCAGGCTTCGCAATGGGATCAGCGGAGGACTGAGCTATCGCTATATGAAGGACAGGCCTGCCAATGCGGACAATTCGCTGGTCGCGCAGGGCTATTTTGTTACCGATCTTACCGCCAACTATATCCGGTCGAAATGGGAGGTTGGGCTGGAGGTGCAAAATTTGCTGGATACCAGGTGGCGGGAGGCGCAGTTCGAAACGACCTCGCGGATGCGGGGAGAGCGCCAGGCGGTGGATGGGATCAGCTATACGCCGGGTATGCCCTTGTTTGGGAAGGTGAAATTTGGGGTTTTCTTTTAGCCGTATCAGCGGTGCGGCCGTGCTCGTGATGGACTCCACTCCAGGCGGAAGTAGTCGTAACAATACAGGGTACCCAGGGTAATGCCGAGGATGCCGATCAGCAGCTGGACGCTGTAGATGGCGTTGGTGGGGTCGTGAGGTATGAAAATGCTGAAGGCGAGCAGCAATATTCCGCCGATCAGGTCACCGCGCCAGCGACGGGCGTGCCGGGAAAGGACGAGGGAGCCGATGATCTTTATGATCCCTTTGATGGCCATCCAGGGCACGATAATGAATGGGAAGACGAACAGGGTAAAGACCGGGTCGAGGAGCAGGAGACTGCAGAAGCAGAGGTCTGCGATGCTTTCGGCGATGCGCCAGTTCCTTTCTCTGGTGTTGCCGTCGAGGATGGAAAGGATCAGCAGCAGGAGGCCGTCCAGCAGGAGGGCCAGGCCGGAATAGCGGATGATGACCAGGTAGGTAAGCGAGGGGCTCAGCAGAGCGGTTGCGCCGAGGAGGAGCCAGATAGATCCTGCAATTAGGAGGAGGCGGTCGATATGGGAGGTTTTCATGGCTGAAACTATTTTTTTGATGGGGTGGAATAAGGTGGATTATTCGTGCAGGCTCATCACCGGGATGGCGCTGTGTTTTGCGATCTTTTTGGATTGCCGGGTGTGAAATTCCAGGATATTGTGTTTTTTGGGGAAGACGACGACCAGGTCGGCAGGGTTGTCGGCCAGGTAATGGAAGAGGCCTTCCTCAATATTTTTTTCGTGGATGATGTGCAGGCTTGGTTGTAGCTGCCAGAGAAGATCCTGCCAGGCTTTTGACTGCAGGAAGAATTCTTCATTGGTGGCGGAGCCGTTGTCGCCCACGGTCACGACGTCGATGGTTGCTTTGAAGCGACGGCGTAGCTCTTCGATAAGGGCAAGGGAATGGGGAATGCCGGAATCGAGGTCGGTGATGTCGCAGGCGAGGACGATATTCCTGAAAGAATGGAATGTTTCGCGTTCGGGAATTACCAGTACGGGATAGGGTAGGCGGAGCAGGGCGCCGATCTGGCTGCCCGCGATGAATTTCTCGAATGTGGGTCCGGAGGAACCGAGGATGATGGCATAGGGATGGACGGTTTGACAGAGCTGCTCTACCTGGGCGACTACGCTGCCGACGCCGACCGATACGTGGATGGGTACTTTATTGCCGGTATATTTTGTCAGGTCGGCTTGCATTTCTTTGATATATATATTGGCAGAGTCGAGCATGACGCCATAGACGTCTTCAGACATGACGAGGTCGGGCGAGGTGTAGGCGTATTCGACGACGTTGATCAGGTGCAGCTCGCCGTCGATGGCCAGCGCCAGGTCGGCGGCGTAGCGGGCGGCGCAGCTGGCGCATTCAGAGAAGTTGACAGGAACGATTAGCGGTCGCATAAATGATATTTTTTACTAAGCTAATACTGTGAGAGGTGGGGTTTTATGATCTGAGTGGGGTCAGCGAATGACTGTTGTCAGGGGAGGAGGGTGAAATGCGCCCGTCGGATAGTTGGATGATCCGGTCGGCCCCGGCGGCGAGGTCCCTGTCGTGGGTAACGACGATTATCGTATTACCCTGCTGCGCCAGCTGCCGGAAGATTGCCAGCACGTTCGCGGTGTTGGCGGAATCGAGGTTGCCGGTGGGTTCGTCGGCGAGTACCAGGGCTGGGTCGTTGATCAGGGCCCGGGCGATGGCCACGCGCTGCTGCTGGCCACCCGAAAGCTTGCCCGAAGGCTTTGCCGCATATTCTTCCATTCCCATCTGCCGCAGCTTTTCCAGCGCTTTTTGTTCGATCTTCTTTTTGTCCCATCTGGCCAGCTTCAGCGCTGGAAGCATGACGTTGTCCAACGCGGTGAATTCGGGCAGCAGGTAGTGGAACTGGAACACGAACCCGATGTGCTCGTTCCGGAAATTCGCCAGGCTGGTCTCGCTGAGGCCGGTTGTCCTCGTTCCCATGATGTACAGGCTGCCTTCGTAGTCCGTGTCCAGCGTGGACAGCAGGTAGAGCAGGGTGGATTTGCCGCAGCCGGACTTGCCCATGATGGCGAGAAATTCTCCTTCGTTCACGGACAGGGAGACCTCGTGCAGCACCTGGAATTTCCCGGGCTCATAAAAGTATTTGCTCAGCTGTTCTGCTCTCAACACTTCGTTTGGCATATTCCTGATTTAAGCGCGTAAGATGGCGACGGGATCTACCTTCGAGGCTTTTCTTGCCGGGGTCCAGCCCGCGAGGAAGGTCGTGACCAGGCCGAAGGCGGCGCCGAAGAAATAGTGTTTCGATTCAAAGCTCACCGGATACAATTTGATCACCATATAGTCGTCGTGGGGAAAGGGCAGCTTTGACAGTCCATAGGACAGGACAAAGCCGAGGATGAGACCCAGGAGGCCCCCGACTATCCCTATGGCGAGCGACTGGGAAAGGAATATATTCGTGATGTCCTTTTTGTCGAAGCCCTGGGCTTTCAGAATGGCGATGTCTTTCATTTTGTTGAGGATGACCATATTCATGATATTGTAGATACCGAATCCGGCGACGAGCAGCATGGTGAAGCTGACGACATAGGTCAGCGTATTCCGTATCAGGTTGCCGGCTTTTATGGGAGCGTTCACGGTTGCCCAGTCGTCCGAGCGATAGCCATATTGCCGGCTGAAGGCCGAGGCCAGGGCTTTTGCTTTCTCCCGGTCTTTCAGCTTGATGCGGATATCGGTGATATAGTCCCTGTTCTTTCCGATCAGCTGCTGTATGCCGGAGAGGTTCACGTATACTTTCCCTTCGTCGACGGGAGCCAGTCCGAACTGGTAGATGCCCGCCACGCGGAAATGCATCTGAGCGCCCGAGGATGCCGTCGCCGTTACCATGTCGCCGATGGTCAGGTTCAGCTTGTTCGCGAGCTTGCTGCCCAGCAGGATGCCATTGTGCATGGTAAGCAGGTCGAGCGCGTTACCGCTGATCATTTTGTCAGAAAGGCCGAAGAGCCGGTCCTCCTCGCGGATGTCGACGCCGTCGGCGATGATGGCCAGCTGTGCGGAGCCATAGTTGAACAGGACCTGGACGGAGACAAGGGGGGAGACCGAGATAACATCGGACGACCGGTGAAGCCCTGCAATTATGCCCGGGGAGTTTTTCAGGTTGACGTTGGTCTGCCGGGGGCGGGGATGGTGGACGATGATCCATTTGTCGGATGTCCTTCCGTAGTATTGTGCGGCAATGGAAGAGGAGTAGTCGGATTTAAGGTCGTTGTAGATATGAATATCCGGTGTTACGGAGAGCATGATGTTTTCAAGGACCTGGTTGACGCCGGTCATGAAGCTGATCATGAAGATGAACATGGCGATCCCGAAGGTGACGCCAAGCATGGCTACCATTGTCTGGCGTCTGCGGGCCAGCAGCTGTACTGCTGCGATGCGAAGGTTGACGGGTAGTCTCATGGCTCCTGTTCTTTTGTACGGGCTTCTACGGCCGTCGTCTCGGTGATGCCCGAAATGATCTCGACGTCGTCCGGCGTGCTGATCCCGATGCGAACGGGCAGCCGTCGTCTTTTTCCCTTTTCAATGACGCTGACGCTGTCGCCTGGAAGCAGGACGGAATGCGGCAGGACGAGGACCTTTGTTTTCTTTTGCACGACAATATTGGCTTCTACTGAACTATGGATGAAGGGTGGGACGGCTGCAGCCATAAAATAGGCGTCTACGCGGAAGGTCTGGTCCAGCTCGTTCATGACGGGATATATCCGGATCACCTTTGCTTCGAAGATCGTGTTGCCGGTTGCGTCTGCCCGGACCAGGACGGTCTGACCGGCGCGGATCTTGTCGATGTCCTGCTGGTCGACGGCGAGCCTGATCGAAGGGGGCCCCTGCTCGCCGAGGAGGGCTACTGTCTCGTTGGTGCGTACCGACTCGCCCGATTCCTTGAAGGTCTGATAAACTACGCCGTCCCGGTCGCTGCGGATCGAATAGTCGTTCAGCGCTGCCCGTGCCTCTGCGGCCTGGGTCCGCGCGTTGTTGCGGGAGACGAGGAGGTCGTTGAGAGAAGAAAGGTATCGCTGTTCGGCGATCTTCTTCTCGTTGAGCGAGACGAGGAAGCTGTTGTAGCAGTTGTCGAGGTTGTTTCGGGTGCCGATGTTCTCTGCCCATAGAGTCTTCCAGCGGTGGTAGGTGAGGGAGTCGCTGGTGAATTTGATCTGAGCATTCTGCAGGGCAAGGGTAAGGTCTGCCAGACGGGGGCTCTGTGGTGAAAGATTCTCTTCGGCGATGGCGTAATTCTTTGCGGAGGAGGCGGCCTTTTGGTCGGCGCTTCCATTGCTGACGAGATAGAGCAGCTGACCTTTCTTTACCGTGTCTCCGTCCCTGACGCATTTGCGGATGATCGTGCCGGTGCAGAGGGCGGACTGACTGTATTCATTCCCGGGTGATATTCTGCCGGAGGCGTAGACGGTCTCGATGAGGTCTTTGCGACCGGCGTGTATGACAGGGTGATTCCGGCAGGCCGAGCAGCCGGTCAGCCAAAGTATCGTGATAATGGTACTGAAGGGGTGGAAGCTCATAGGACTGTCAGTTATAGATTTCCTGCATCTCTATATTGCGTGAATGCTCTTTCCAGTCGTGGAGAGCTACGATCGTCGATTCGATGAAATTGATCTGTTTGCCGATGAGAATAAGGAGGCCGTAGAGACGGCGGCCGGTTTCGGAGACGACCAGGGTTTTGCCGGAGCTTTCCGATTCCAGCTCAAAGTAGTGGCAGAGGATCTCGTAGTAACGGCAAAGGCCGTCTAAAAATATTTGTATCGCTGTTTCGGCATTGTCGATGTTTTTGCAGCAGAAAAATTTATTCTCTCTGCGACGGTTCTTTTTGGCTGTCATGCCTCTCAGGCTTTTCAGGAGAGGAGTTTCGGTTTCTACCTGGTATACGCTGATCCAGTCCAACAACTGGCGTATTTCCTTCGAGAGCCGCATAAAATATTGTGTTGAGCCGAGGTCCATGCGGACGAACGACGCGAAAGCGGGCAGTAGTCTTTTTATATACGCGGCTATCCGGCAGCTTATCGCCTGGTCTTCGTCTTCAATTTTGTTGATCAACTGCCGGATCTGTGTGGTTAGTGCAATTCTCTCTTCGAGTAGCCGGGTGAACAGGTAGTTTTCCGCGGTGGCGAAGCGGCGCCGTTTTCCGGGGAGGGCGATCGCCTCTTCCCGGAATTGCTTGAGGAATTCTATATCGGGAGTTTGCATGGTGTGTGGTTTTTTGTGAAGATAGCTTCCGGGGCAGGGGGTTTGTCAGGACTTCTGTCAAAGGCCGGCATGATCTTTTGTTAGCCGCTGAACTGACGAAGATCAGGTCGGGAGGAAACATTGGTTTTTTTGCGTATCAGCCAGCCCTTTACCAGCTGGGTCAGGACGATATAGGACAGCAGTATGACTGCGAGGAAGCCCCAGAAAAGGGGCGGCAGGGGAGTGAATCCCAGGGTGGGCGCCAGTGGGCTAACGGTCAGCCATGCGCCGATGAGCACGATGGCTGCGGAGCTGGCGAGCAGGGGCCATGAGGCGCGGCTTTGTAAGAAGGGGATCTTGTTGGTCCGGATGACGTGGATGATCAGGGTCTGTGTGAACAGCGATTCGACGAACCAGCCGGTATGGAAGAGCGCGGGGTTGTTGCCTGCGTCGAAGACGAACCAGAGGACGAAGAAGGTGATATAGTCGAAGATCGAGCTGACGGGCCCAATGAAGAGGATGAACCGCATCAGCTCGTCGATCGTCCATTTCCGGGGTTTGACGAGCCAGTCCTCGTCTACTTTGTCGGTGGGTATCGTCGTCTGGGAGAAATCGTAGAGGAGGTTGTTGGTGATCACTTGTATGGGCAGCATGGGCAGGAAGGGAAGGAATGCGCTGGCGCCAACGACGCTGAACATATTCCCGAAATTGGAGCTGGCCGCCATTTTGATGTATTTGATGATATTCCCGAAGACGGCGCGGCCTTCTGCGACGCCCTGCTCGAGGACCAGGAGGCTGTTCTCGAGGAGAATGATATCGGAGGATTCTTTTGCGACGTCTACTGCGGTGTCAACGGAAATGCCGATATCGGCGGTCTTGAGGGCAGGAGCGTCGTTGATGCCGTCGCCCATGAAGCCGGTGACGTGTCCGTTGCGCTGCAGCGCCTGTATGATCCTCTTCTTATGCGCGGGGACGAGACGGGCGAAAATGTCGTAGTTGCTCACGATGGAAGTCAGCCGGGCATCGTCCATTTTTTCGATGTCGGGGCCCAGGATTATTTTTTCAGTCGCGATGCCGACCTGGCCGCAGATGTAGCTGGTAATGGCTTCATTATCTCCGGTGAGGATCTTGACGTTCACGTTGAGCCGCTGCAGTCTTTTCAGGGCTTCCTGAGCGGTCTCTTTTGGCGGGTCGAAGAAGGAGAGGAAGCCCAGCAGTATGAGGTTGCTTTCGTCGGTGGCCTTGTAGGCGGCGTGATTGGGTGGATCTTCGACTGTCGTGTAAGCCAGCGCGACGACGCGGAAGCCTTGCCCGTTGAGACTGTGGACGAGGTTGATGGCGGAGGCTTTGTCTTTGTCTTCCATCGTGATTATTTCGCCGTCCAGGTCCATATGGGTACAGATATCGAGCATGCCTTCCGCGGCGCCTTTGCAGATCAGGATGTGCTGACCGCCGTTGTCTTCTACCACGACGGACATGCGCTTGCGTTCGAAATCAAAGGGTATCTCGTCAATCTTTTTGAAAGACTCCCTGATCCTGAGGGTTGTTGCGAGGTCTTCGTGTTCGAGGACTGCGTCGTCGAGCAAATTTTTTAGTCCTGTATGGTAGTAGCTGTTGAGGTAGCCGTAGTCGAGCACGCGCTGGCTGATTGTGCCTTTTACGTCGAGGTGCTGTTCGAGGACGATCTTTCCGCGTGTGATCGTACCGGTCTTGTCTGTACAGAGGACGTCCATGGCGCCAAAGTTCTGGATGGCATTGAGGCGTCGGACGATGACTTTTTTGCGGGACATATCGAGGGCGCCTTTGGAAAGGTTGACGGAGACGATCATGGGGAGCATTTCGGGGGTGAGGCCGACGGCTACGGCCAGTGCGAAGAGAAAGGCTTCCAGCCAGTCGTGTCTGGACAGTCCATTGATGACGAAGACGGCGGGGACCATGATGAAGATGAACCGGATCATCAGCCAGGTAAAGCTGTTGATGCCTTTATCGAAGCTGGTGGGTTCCCGTTGGCCGGCGATGCTGTGGGCCAATGCGCCGAAGTAAGTGTGATCGCCGGTGTTGACGACCATTGCGGTAGCCGTGCCGCTGACGACGTTGGTCCCGAGGAAGCAGGTATGGGTGTGTTCCAGCGGGTTGTCGGAGGGTGTCGGCTGGGGCTTGTCGTCTTTTTCTACGGGAAGTGCTTCTCCGGTAAGAGCGGCCTGGTTGACGAAAAGGTCTTTGGCCGAGAGCAGTCTTATATCCGCGGGTATCATGTCTCCTGCGCTGAGGGTTACCAGGTCGCCTGGTACGATGAGGCGCAACGGCAGCTCGGTAGGGTTGCCGTCTCTGAGGACGGTAGCGTGTGTGCTTACCATGGCCTTGAGCTTTTCAGCCGCCTTGTCGGCGCGGGCCTCCTGGAAATATCGCAGGACGATGCCGAGGATGACCATTGAAAAGATCACGATGGCGCTGCTGTGGTCGGAGGTTAGCCAGGATACTGCTGACAGGATGGAGAGCAGGATGACCAGTGGGTTTTTTAGGTGGTTCCACAGGCGGCTGAGGCCGGATAGGGGTTTTTCCCGTGCAATTTCGTTGAAGCCGTATTTTTTCAGCCTTGTCTCTGCCTCGTCGGTGGTCAGTCCGGCAGTACAGAATTCCAGTCTGGTCTGCAGCTCGGCTAAGGGGAGTGCGGTCCCGTCGGAAGAATGGTGCGTTTTTATTGCGGCGGTCTTTTGCATATTTCTGTACGCTAACATAAGTGGTCGGCCTGGGCCGGGCGATGATATAAATCAAGGCGGGGGGTGACCGTTGTCAACGGCTGGCCGGAGCGTCCGGGATAGATTTGGCAAAAATTTTGGTATGACGACTACCTCCCTTGCAGAGAAGTACAATCTCCCCGTTCCCCGATATACGAGCTATCCTACCGCGCCTTTCTGGAGAGAAGGGCCAGATTTGCAGGCCTGGGAGAACAACGTTGCTGAGCGAGTGGAAGCATGCAATACGAAGGAGGGGATCAGCCTGTATGTGCACCTGCCATTCTGTGAGTCGCTGTGCATTTACTGCGGCTGCAACAAGAAGATCACGACGAATCATAGGGTAGAAGAGGAGTATATCGAAGCGCTGTTCAGGGAGTGGGACATGTACCTGTCCGTTATGGGGGAGGCGCCGGTGATCCGGGAGCTGCATCTTGGCGGGGGTACTCCCACCTTCTTTAGTCCGGAGAATCTGGAGCGGCTGGTGTCGGGGTTGCTGGAGCGGGCTGTAGTGCACGAGGACTATGCATTCAGCATTGAGGGTCATCCGAACAACACGACGCGGGACCACCTGAAGCGGCTTTATGGGCTGGGATTTCGCCGGATCAGCTATGGAGTGCAGGACCTGAACCCGGAGGTGCAGCGGATTATTCATCGTGTGCAGCCTTTCGAACGGTTGGAAGAGGCGACGATCGCCGCGAGGGACGCGGGATTTACGGGGATAAATTTTGATATCATCTATGGTCTTCCGGCGCAGTCGCGGGATCATTTGCGGCTGACCCTGCTGCAGTCGGAGAGTCTGCGTCCAGACAGGCTGGCTTTTTACAGCTATGCGCATACGCCGTGGATTAGCTGCTCGCAGCGATTGATCGACGAACGGCTGCTGCCGGGGCCGGAGGAGAAGCTCGCTTTGTATTCGCAGGGCCGTGAGTTCCTGGCTTCGGCTGGCTATATCAATATTGGCATGGATCATTTTGCTTTGCCCAGTGACGATCTATATAAAGCGTGGCGGAAGGGGCAGCTGCACCGGAATTTTATGGGGTACACGACGCAGAACAGCGGGATGCTGATCGGGCTGGGGATGTCGGCCATCAGCGATACGGGGACGGCCTTTGCGCAGAACGACAAGACGCTGGCGGGTTATTATCGTGGGGTTCGGGCGGGCAGGCTGCCGGTCATGAAGGGGTATTTTTTGAGTGAGGAGGACCGGGTATTCCGGCGTCATATCCTGGACATCGCCTGTAAGGGGTATACATTTCTCGAGCCTCGCTGGCTGGATCTCTACCGGGAATGGACAAGGCCTTATCTGCAGGAGCTGGAGGAGGACGGGCTTGTCGTTGTGGAAGGGGCCTGCGTGCGGTTGACTGCGGAGGGGTTCCCTTTCCTGCGCCATGCCTGCAAGGCGTTCGACCTCCATCTGCTGCGGAGTGAGCGGGCGGGGGCGATCGGCTGCGTGAGGGGGGCGAGGTTATGATGTTGCAAAACTTTTGATTATGAATACCCATAGTTTCCACCGAATGGCGCCAGTTGCCCTGGCGCTTGTCGTCGTGTCGTTGCCAGGCTGTAAGAAGGCTGTGGAGGCCTTTGAGGACGGCCTGGTCGACTGCAGAGCCTGCAATATTCAGCAGATATCGGTTGCCAGCATGGACGAGCTGGGGACGGATACCGTGGTGTACAGGTTCAGCTATAATGCCGCGGGAGACCCTGTTACTGTAAAGAACACCGCGGTCAGCACGGGGAATCCCAATGTGGTCTTCAGGTATGACAGGTCCGGCCGGCTGTTGGAGATGATCCGGCCTTATGAGAATGGGTCGTACGAGACGTGGACCAAATATTTTTATAATACAAGGGGGCAGATCGTCCGGGATACGCAGTATATCTTCGGGAGCTATGTGGACTCTGTGCCTGTCGGGTTTCTTCAGTACGGCTACTGGACCCATCATTTTATGTATGACATGTTTGACAGGGTGGTCGGCAGGATCGACTCGGCGTTCTTTTCGGGGAATCTCTATGTGACCCCCTGGAATTTTCAATATGACGCGGCGGGTAACCTGGTTGCGCCGGGCGTGGTGTATGATACGGACCTGAACTTTCTTCGGACGAACAGGGTGTGGATGTTCGTGTGCAATAACTATAGTGTCAACAACGGTTTTCAGGCGACGGCCTATAATGCGCATAAGCTGCCGTTGTCGTTCAACGGGGTGTATGAGACCATGGGGCCGGTCGTCACGGCGTCGGGGAAATTCCAAATCAAGTACGGGTGCAGGTAGCCTTTATTCGTGCAGGCTCATGACGGGGATGGGGCAATTGCGGATGACCTGCTTTGTCTTGCTGAAGTGGAATTCGAGCAGGCGGTGTTTTTTGGGAAAGACCATCAGCCAGTCTGCGTTATGGGCGCCGAGGTATTGGTTAATGCTTTCGGCGATGTCGTTGCTGTAGACGAAGTGGAGGTCCGGGAATATCTCTTTGAGCCTGTCCTTCCAGGAGTCGAACAGGAATACGGCTTCGCCTTCGCTGTGTTCGGCGCTGGTTGCGACATTTATTACTTCCAGCTTTGCGCCGAAGAGGCCGGTGAGCTCGTTGAGAAAGGCGAGAGAGGTCGGAATGCCTTTGCCGATATCGTCGAGGTCGCAGGCGAGGACGATCTTCTTTATGGCGTGGAAGGCGGCGTTCTCCGGGATGACCAGCAGGGGCCAGGGCAGGCGGCGCATCGCAATGACCGTGCTGCTGCCGGTGATGGCGTTCGTAATGGAATGACCGGAAGCGCCCATGACGACGACAAAGGGTTTGTGCCGGCGGCAATAGTCTTCCAGGCTGCGCTCGATATTACCGGATGTCATCTCTGTTGTTACTCCGACCTGATGCTGCGTTCTTTGCAGGAGCTCTTCTTTGAGGCCGTTGAGCATTGTCAGCGCGTCGCGGCGCGTCTCTTCGATGGCGATGTCGGGGATAGGGAACTCGGCCGTGGTCAGGGGCAGCTGAAGGACATAAATAAGGTGGATGTCGCCTTCGACGGCGAGGGCCATATCGGCTGCATAGCGGGCGGCGTTGTAAGAATTCGCGGAGAAATTGACCGGGACGACTATCGGGCGCATAACAAATGATTTTCAGCTAAGCTAGCTGGTCTGCCGGTGTGATGATATGATCAATGTCTGCCGGTGTCCTGACATCCGTCATCCGGCAGGGCGCTGTTGTCGGGTAATTTTACGGCAATCAAAAAAACAATCCTTATTTATGATCCAGTACATATCAGCGGAAGAGGCGGTCCGGGCGGTCCGGTCGGGCGACAGGGTATTCATCCATGGCAGCGCCGCTACGCCGGTGCATCTTGTCAGGGCGCTACAGGCGAGGCACAGGGAGATACACCATGTCGAGCTGGTCAGCATTACGACCATGGGCGACCTGGACTTCAACAATCCCGTCTGGCGCGAATCTTTCTTTGTCAATTCTCTTTTTGTCTCGGCGGCTACCCGGGAGATCGCCAATAGCGTCAACGGAGACTATGTGCCGATCTTTTTGAGCGAGATCCCACAGCTGTTCAGGAAGAATATACTACCGATAGACGTTGCGATGATCCAGGTCTCGCCGCCGGACAAGCACGGCTATTGCACGCTGGGGACCTCTGTGGATATTGCCCGGAGCGTGGTTGATACGGCGCATCATATCATTGCCCAGGTCAATCCCCGGATGCCGCGGACGCACGGGGACGGGTTTATCCATGTCAGCGAGATCGGCGCTTTTGTCTGGCAGGAAGCCGAACTGCCCGAGGTCAACTATTCGGGTGAAGCGGGTCCGGTCGTCGAAAAAATAGGAAGGAATGTGGCTTCGCTGATCGAGAACGGTGCTACGCTTCAGCTGGGGATCGGGACCATCCCGGACCAGGTGCTCAAGAACCTGGCGGGGCATAAGGACCTGGGGCTTCATACGGAAATGCTTTCCGACGGGGTGATCGATCTGATCGAGAAGGGAGTGATCAACAACCGGATGAAGAAGCTGAACCGGGGCAAGAGCGTGACCTCCTTTATCAATGGTACGCGCAGGCTGTTCGACTTTGTAGACGACAATCCGGAGATACGGGTCATGGATATTGCGTATGTGAATGATACGCATATCATTCGCCAGAACCCGAAGGTCGCCGCCATTAACAGTGCGATCGAGATCGATCTCACCGGGCAGGTCTGTGCGGATTCGATGGGCACCTACCAGTATTCGGGTATCGGGGGGCAGATGGATTTTATGCGGGGGGCGGCCTTGTCCGAGCACGGGCTGCCGATCATTGCGATGCCATCGGTGACTTCGAAAGGCGTGTCGCGGATCGTCCCATTCCTGAAAGAAGGGGCGGGAGTCGTCACGACGCGGGGGCATGTGCACTGGGTGGTGACGGAATACGGGAAGGTGGATCTTTTTGGAAAGAATATGAAACAGAGGGCGCAGTCCCTGGTCGATATTGCGCATCCGGACCACCGGGAATGGCTGGACAGGGCCTTCTATCAACGATACAGCAAAAGCGACAAACATGAAACGGATACTCATAGCAACGGACTTCTCTCCCGCGTCGGAGAGGGCGTTGGAATACGGCATAAAGCTGGCTGATGCGATGGATGCCGGTGTTACGCTGGTCAGCGTTTTCAGGGAGATGGCCATGCCGGCGGCAGAAGGCGTGCCGGTTGTCTACATGACGGAGCTGAAGGCATTTACGGAACAGCAGCTGGCTTTGCAGGCGGCGCTGTTCGCGGGCAAGTCAATGGTGCCGGTCCATACGCTGGCGGTGGAGGGGCCGGTTTCGGATGCTATTTTGGACACAGCAAAGGAAGTGGGGGCGGATATGATCATTGCGGGGGTCAAGGCCAGCGGAAAGGGTATCCGGCGCGTGTTTGGCGACACGCTGACGACGCTCGCGCGGAGGTCCGATATCCCGGTGCTGGTCGTTCCGGAAGAGAACGTGTATTGTGCGCCGCAGCATATCCTGCTGGCGGATGATATCGAGGCAGGGGCCGATCTGCGTCTGCTGAACGTATTGCTGGAGATCGCGTCGGTATTTCACTCGCAGGTGCAGGTGGCGCGGGTCATCCGAAAGAAGGTGCAGGAAATACTCGCTATCATGATGCGTCCCCCGGCCGTGGAAAGCCTGGAGGAGACGGTCAGGATAAAATATGAATACCCGGTCGACAAAGATGTCATTCATGCCCTCGAACAGTTCGTGGATGACCACCCGGTACAAATGGTCGTCATGCTGCCGCACCCGCATTTTGCTCCGGAGAGGTGGTTCTTCAAGGGGCATACCTGGTCGATGATCTTCCGGACGAAGGTGCCTCTGCTGCTGTTGTCGGGGAGCCACGGGTAGGGAGTGAGCCGGTGGGCGGCGATGGAACAGAATCGATGAATGAACCAATTTTATACAATTAAATCATATGTTATGCGTACAGATGCAGATATTCAAAAAGACGTGATGGCGCAGCTGAAGTGGGAGCCGTTGCTCAACGCCGAACAGATCGGGGTTGGGGTAAAGAACGGGATCGTTACGTTGTCTGGTATTGTGGACAGCTATAACAAGAAGATCGGCGCCGAGACGGCGGTGAAGAAGGTCGTCGGTGTTCGGGTAGTCGCGGAGGAGATCCAGGTAGGAAGTTCCCCATTGTTCGACCGGACCGATACGGAGATCGCCGAAGCCATCTTAAATGTGCTCAAGTGGCACACCGCGGTGCCTGAGGAGTTGTTGGAGATCAAAGTAGAAAAGGGAGTTATCACACTGGAAGGCGAAGTGAAATGGAATTTTCAGCGTACGGCAGCCGCCGAGGCGGTAAAGAATCTGGCCGGGGTAAAAGGTATCAATAATTATATTACAATAAGATCGGTCGCATCACAGGCCGACGTCAAGGAAAAGATCTCGGCTGCATTGGCTCGTCATGCGGTGATCGATGCCGAAAAGATCAGGGTCGAGCTTGCCGGCAACCGGGTGGTGCTGAGCGGATCCGTCCGTTCGCTGGCAGAAAAAGACGATGCCGAACATGCTGCCTGGTCGGCACCCGGCGTCAGCTCTGTAGATAACCAGCTGATCGTGGCGGTCCTGGAGCTAACATATCAGTAGAGCATGTTCTGCAGCTTCTTCAGGTCGGCAATCCGGATCTTTCCGTCCTTGATGTCGATGAGCTTTTCCGACTTGAAGTCGCTCAGCGTGCGGATGAGTGATTCGGTTGCGGTACCTACGTATTGGGCAATATCTTCACGGGAAATATCGAGGGACGTGGAAACGTCAGAGCCAAATTTTGAGTGGATGTCGATCAGGGCCTTGGCAATGCGTTTGCGCAGCGAGCTGTAGGCGAGGCTGAGGAGGCGTTCTTCCTTGTCCTGTACGTTCTGGGCGATCAGGCGGATGAATTTCGTGGCGATGTGGATGTCCTTGTACAGCATGTCCAGGAATTCGTCTTTGGGTATCTGGGCGAGCTCGGCTTCTTCGAGGACGATGGCGGAGTCTTCGTACACCTTGTTCTCCAGCAGCGGGAGGTAGCCGATATAGTCGCCGGCCGAGTAGAGGTTGGTGATGTATTCCTTTCCGTCTTCGTGGACGCGGTAGGCCTTGACCTTGCCTTTTTTCAGGTAATAAAGGAATTTAGGGCGGCGGCCTTCCATATAGACGGTGATCTTTTTGGAGAGCTCGGTTGTCTCGTAGTTGTCAGGGTCGAGGCGGAGCATGCCCGAGGCGTTGAGGTCGGTGATCAGGCCGCTGACGCCTTTTTCGTCGGCGGAGTATTTTCCCTGGAGGACGTCGTATTTCTTCAGGCGGATCTCGATGGCGTTGAGCAGCTCGATGTCGTCGAAGGGTTTTGTGATATAGTCGTCGGCGCCCATTTCCATGCCTTTGCGGAAGTCGGTGCGTTCGGTTTTTGCCGTAAGGAAGATGAAGGGGGTATTTTCGGTCGCTGCGTTCTTGCGTAGCAGGTGGAGGACGCCGTAGCCATCCAGTTCGGGCATCATGACATCGCAGACTACTAGTTCGGGCTTTTCTTTGAGGGCAGCCTCGACGCCTTTTTTTCCATTCTCGGCTGTTATGACCTCGTAGCCGGCCAGGCTGAGGATCTCGGCAATGTTTTCGCGAATGTCGTCGTGGTCGTCGATAACGAGAAGTCGGCGCATGGGATGTAGTTAAATATGTGCACAATAGTACGCAATTGGCGCCAGTCCGGCAACTGATAAAAGTCAGGTTTTTTACTGATAAGGGTCAGCCTGTGGCGGACGGGGCCGGACTAGCTTGCCGCTCCATGGAAACTATTATAGCCTCGCCGGTCATTTGCTGCCACTGCGGGGAAGTCTGTCCAACGGACAGGATCAGGATCGAAGACAAGCGCTTTTGCTGCGAAGGGTGCAGGACGGTCTATCAGCTGCTGGACGCCAATGGTCTTTGTAGCTATTATCGCCTGAACGACCATCCGGGGGTCAGCCGGCGGGAGTCAGTCCGCGAGGACAAGTTTGCTTTCCTGGAGGACACAAAGATGGCGGGCAGCCTTATCAGCTTTTCCAATAACGAGGAGACGCATGTCCGTCTTTATCTGCCACAGATACACTGCAGCTCCTGCCTTTACCTGCTGGAGAACCTGCACCGGCTGGAGGAGGGGGTTATTTCTTCGCGGCTCGATTTTGCCGCCAGGGAGATCACGGTCGTGTACGATCATCGTCTGCTGTCGCTGCGCGGAGTGGCGGAGCTGCTGACCTCGCTGGGATATGAACCGCATATCAGTCTCCGTGAGCTGGGGGCGACCAAGCCGGTAGCAAAAAGAACGCTGGTCTATCAGCTGGGGGTCGCGGGGTTTTGTTTTGCCAACATCATGCTGCTCAGTTTTCCTGAATACCTGGGTTTGGATGCGTCGGACGGGGGGCTGCGGCTCGTCTTCCGCTGGCTGAGTTGCTCTCTTTCTCTACCGGTGGTGCTTTATAGCGCCAGGCCATTTTATGAATCGGCCTGGAAGAGTCTGCGGCGACGGTTCCTGAATATCGATGCGCCCATTGTCCTGGCCATTCTTGTTACGTTCGGCCGAAGTGTTTGGGAGCTGGTATCCGGGACGGGGTCCGGGTATTTCGATTCCCTGTCGGGGATCGTTTTCTTTATGCTGGCAGGGCGGGTTTTGCAGGACCGGACCTACCGGCGGCTGTCGTTTGACCGGGACTATACGGCCTATTTTCCGATGGCGGTGACGGTGGTGGGGCCTTCTGCTGCCGTGAAGCCGTTGCCGGAGGTGCGTGCGGGGGACACGTTGTTGATCCATAGCGGGGAGCTTATTCCAGCTGACGGGATACTGACGAGGGGACTGGGATTGATCGATTATAGTTTTGTCACCGGCGAGTCGGAGGCTGTTGCGAAAAATATCGGGGAGCTGGTATATGCCGGAGGGCGCCAGACTGGCGGTTCGGTCGAGGTGCTGGTGGTGAAGGAGGTCGTTCAGAGCTATCTGACTCAGCTATGGAACAGGGGGGACAAGAGGGGAGAGATCGGGAGCGAGACTTCTTTTGTGCATAGGCTTAGCCGTTATTTCTCGTATGTGGTGTTTGCGGTAGCTATTGCGGCGGCCGTGTACTGGGGAGTCCATGATCCGGGCAGGAGCTGGAATGCCGTCACGGCAGTTCTTATCGTGGCGTGTCCCTGCGCCCTGCTGCTTTCCACCACATTTACGAACGGGAATCTCCTGCGGATACTGGCGGGTCGACGGCTCTACCTGAGGAGCGCGACAACGATCGAGCGGATGGCAGGGGTGTCGCATATCGTTTTTGACAAGACGGGGACGTTGACGGATGTTTCGGACAAGGAGATCGGCTACCAGGGGCGGGAGCTGAGCGAGCCGGACCGTCGCGCTATCGTGACGCTGGCGGGGCAGTCGATGCATCCGTTGAGCCGGGCGCTGGTGAAGTGGCTTGGCGGAACTTGCGGGAGCATAACCGACTTTCAGGAGACGCCGGGGAAGGGGATCGAGGGGGTCGTCGGGGGGCGAAAGGTGGCGATCGACTCGCAGGGGGTGACGATCGACGGGCGGTTCATGGGGCGCTTTATATATTCCAATCGCTATCGGGAGGGCTTGTCCGGGCTTGTTGCGCAACTGCCCTGGAATATAACGGTCTCTGTAGTTTCAGGGGATACGGCGAGGGAGCGTGCCCGGCTCGAAAAGATATTTGGGCCTGGCGTCGAATTCCTCTTCGGTCAGTCGCCGGAAGGGAAGGTCAGGTGTATCCGGAGGCTGCAGGATGAGGGTAAGAAGGTCATGATGATCGGTGACGGTCTCAACGATGCGGGTGCGCTGGCGCAGGCCGATATCGGGGTGGCGGTATCTGCGGACTGTAACAGCTTTACCCCTGCGAGCGACGCGATCCTTCAGGCGGACCAGCTCGGGCTGCTGCCGGCCTTTATCCGTCTATGCAGGGCGGGGCGAAAGATCATCGTCGCCAGCTTTTGTCTATCCATCGTCTATAATATCATAGGGCTGTTTTTCGCGGTCCGCGGGGTGTTGTCTCCGTTGGTGGCGGCTGTGCTGATGCCGGCGAGCTCCCTGAGCATCCTTCTTGTGACCTATGGGAGCAGCAACTGGGTGGCCGGCTGGCTGCTGGGGTGGAAGACTGAGAAAGATCAGGCCGACCGTTGACAAGAGTCATGATAGGGAGGGTTTGTCGCAGGTAGTTTTGTACCATTATGAGTGTAATCATTCTCCTGCTGGCTGCCAGCATTTTTGTAGCCCTGATCTTTTTGGGATTGTTCCTCTGGAGCGTGAAGAACCGTCAGTACGACGACGAGTTCTCTCCACCGCGCCGCATTCTCTTTGATGATGAAAAAAAATGATATATCCCCATATGCAAACAGAACATTTCTATTATGACAACAAGACCGTCAAACGTTTTGCCTACGCCGTACTCTTCTGGAGCATTGTCGGCATGCTGGCTGGTCTCTGGGCTTCGATCTCTCTTTTCTATCCTTCGATCAATCTGGGTTTGCCGGCTACGAGTTTTGGCCGGATGCGGCCGGTACACACCAATGCGGTGATATTCGCCTTTGTGGGGAACGGCATTTTCATGGGGGTCTATTATTCCCTTCAGCGGCTGTGTAAGACCCGCATGTACAGCAATCTGCTGAGCAGCCTTCATTTCTGGGGCTGGCAGCTGATCATCGTCGTCGGGGCCATAACGTTATGGGCGGGCAAGACGAGCGGAAAAGAATATGCCGAGCTGGAATGGCCGCTGGATATCGCCATTGCCGTCGTCTGGATCATTTTCGGCGTGAATATGTTCGGGACCATCCTGAAGAGGAGGGAGAAGCATATCTATGTCGCTATCTGGTTCTATATCGCGACCTGGGTGACGGTAGCGATGCTGCATATCGTCAATTCGGTCGAGCTGCCGGTGTCGATGTGGAAAAGCTATAGCTGGTATGCGGGGGTACAGGATGCATTGGTGCAGTGGTGGTACGGGCACAATGCCGTTGCCTTTTTCCTGACCACTCCTTACCTGGGGCTGATGTACTATTTCCTGCCGAAGGCGGCCAACCGTCCCATCTATTCGTACCGGCTTTCGATCATCCATTTCTGGGCGCTGATCTTTATTTATATCTGGGCGGGTCCGCACCATCTTCTATATACGGCGTTGCCGGACTGGGCGCAGTCGTTGGGCGTCGTTTTCTCTGTGATGCTGATCGCTCCCAGCTGGGGTGGCATGTTAAACGGGCTGTTCACGCTGCGCGGGGCCTGGGACAGGGTGAGGGAAGATCCGGTGCTGAAATTCCTGGTGGTGGCGATCACCTGCTACGGCATGGCGACTTTCGAGGGGCCGATGCTGAGTCTGAAGAATGTCAACGCCATTTCGCATTTTACCGACTGGACGATCGCGCATGTGCATATCGGCGCGCTAGGCTGGAATGGTTTTTTGACGTTCGGCATTTTGTACTGGCTGATCCCGCGCATGTGGAATACCCCGCTCTATTCGAAGAAGCTGGCCGAGAGTCATTTCTGGATCGGGACCATCGGTATCGTGCTGTACGCTGTCCCGTTGTACTGGGCTGGGTTTACGCAGAGCATGATGTGGAAGAATTTTACGGAAGAGGGGCAGCTGCGTTTTCAGTTCCTGGAGACGGTGACCCATATCATTCCAATGTATGTTACCCGCAGTATCGGCGGGGCCCTTTATATTATCGGTGCGCTGATCATGGTCTACAATTTACGCAAGACCATCAGGCAGGGACATTTCACGGCACAGGAGCTGGCGGAGGCACCTGCGCTGCCGGCGGCCGAGACGACCCATGGCCGTACCTACTGGCACCGCTGGATCGAGCGCCGGCCATTGCAGATGCTGGTGTTCAGCCTTATTGCCGTCGCTATCGGCGGACTGATCGAGATGATCCCCACCTTCCTGGTGAAGTCCAATATTCCGACCATCAGCAGCGTGAAACCTTATACGCCGCTGGAACTGCACGGCCGCGATATCTATGTAAGGGAAGGCTGTTATCTCTGTCATTCGCAGATGGTGCGTCCTTTCCGGGATGAGGTGGCGCGTTACGGTGAATATTCCAAGGCCGGCGAATTCGTCTACGATCATCCCTTCCAGTGGGGGTCGAAGCGTACAGGTCCCGATCTGGCGAGAGTGGGGGGTAAGTATCCGGACAGCTGGCATTATAACCATCTGCTGGATCCGACCTCGATGTCGCCGGGGTCGATCATGCCGAACTATGGCTGGCTGTTCGATACCGAGCTCGATACGCTGCGGACCCCTGGCATGATCCACGCGATGCAGCGACTGGGGGTTCCATATCCTGCGGGGTATGCCGCAGAGGCCAATGGGGACCTGGCGAGACAGGAAGCTGCGATCAGGGCGTCGCTGAAAGGGGATAAGATCAGCACCGGCGCCAATAAAGAGATCGTTGCGCTCATTGCCTATCTGCAGCGGCTGGGCAAGGATATCAAGGCGGCGCCGAAGGAGCAGACGGCGATTAAGGATGGCGGCGCATTAATGGGAAATTAGTAAAGGGGGAAATTAATTATGAAATTCATTCACTATATCGAGAAGGTCAGCGGTGTCAGCGTGTATGGGATATTTTCCCTGACATTGTTCGTGCTGATATTCGGGGTCATGCTGGTGTGGGCCATTCGTGCCGACCGGAAGATGATCGACGAGATCAGCAAAATACCGCTGGACTGATCGTTAAATCAAAAAAATGTATCTATACTATGCCACAAGTTCCGTCTTCTACTGATAATCCATTTGTAGTATTCATGATCGTCGTCATCATCATACTGGCACTGGCGATCACGTTGCTGGCTAACCTGCTGCTGGGCGCCGCGCAGGTGAAGGCATCGGAATCCGAGGAAAAGGAAAAAGGAAGTCCCAGGGCAATGGGTCTGTTCCTGGCGGCGACGGCTGTCAATGGAATATCCGATACGGCCTATTATGTTCTGTTGAGCGTAATAATCCTGGAGGTGCTCGTTATACTGACCCTGGTATACAATGTGCGGATGCTTTTGTTCGTGCGGAAGAGGCGTCCGGTCGAGGCGGCGGCTGCCGCGGCGCCTCGTGTCCACTGGTGGGACCGGATCAACCGTCTCAAACCTATCGAGCAGGAGGCCGATCTGGACCTGGGTCATGATTACGACGGCATCCGGGAACTGGACAACCGTCTGCCGCCCTGGTGGCTGTATGGCTTTTACTGTACGATCGTCTTTGCGTGCGTCTACCTGTGGAGGTATCATGTTTCGCATACGGCCCCGTTGAGTCAGGAAGAATATGCCATTGCCGTTCGTCAGGCGGAGGTACAGAAGGCCGAGTACCTGAAGAAGTCGGCCAACAATGTAGACGAGAATACCGTCAAGCTGCTTACGGACGGAGGAGACATTGCTGCCGGTAAGGCGGTTTTTGAAACCACGTGCTTTGCCTGTCACGGCAAGCACGGAGAGGGAGGCGTAGGTCCCAATCTTACCGACGAGTACTGGCTGCATGGCGGCAGCATACAGAATGTGTTCAAGACGATCAAGTATGGCTGGCCGGACAAGGGGATGAAGAGCTGGAAGGACGACTATTCGCCTTCGCAGATCGCGCAGATCGCGAGCTATGTCAAGTCGCTTGGCGGCACCCATCCCGATAACCCTAAGGCGCCGCAAGGCAGCCTGGAAAAATAATTTATCATGGACCAGTCGTTTAGAGATCACCTGGCAACGGTCGACGAGTCGGGCCGGCGGAAATGGGTCTTTGCCCAGCGTCCTTCCGGCAAATGGTATCGTCGCCGGACCGTGATCAGCAGTGGTTTCTTTATTTTGTTGTTTGCATTGCCTTTTATTTCGGTGGGCGGGCGCCCGCTTTTTTTGTTCAATATCCCGGCGGCGCGTTTTATCATCTTCGGGAAAGTCTTCTGGCCGCAGGATTTTTTCATCTTCGGGTTGACGATGGTGACGTTTGTGGTGTTTGTGATCCTCTTCACGGCGGCATTTGGCCGATTGTTCTGCGGGTGGGTCTGTCCGCAGACGATCTTTATGGAAATGCTGTTCCGCAAGATCGAGTATGTCATCGATGGCGATGCGGCGCAGCAGCGGCTGCTGAAGAAGGCGCCGTGGACGACGGAGAAGATTGCCAGGAGGGCTGCGAAGCACGCAGTGTTCTTTTTTATCTCCTTTATAATCGCCAATACTTTTCTGGCGTACATCATCGGGGTCCGGGAGCTGGGCCATATCATCAGCGGCCCGTTCGCGGAGCATATTCCGGGGTTTTTGTCGATACTTGTGTTCACGGGAGTCTTTTATGCCGTTTATGCCTTTTTCCGGGAGCAGGCCTGTACGGTCGTATGCCCTTATGGTCGTCTCCAGAGTGTGCTGCTGGATCGGAATTCGATGATCGTAGCCTATGACTACAAGCGTGGGGAGCCCCGGGGGAAGTTCAGCAAGGCGGCGGACAGCGGGCTGGGCGACTGCCTGGACTGTAACCAGTGCGTAAAGGTCTGTCCGACGGGGATCGATATCCGTAATGGGACGCAGATGGAGTGTGTGGGCTGTACGGCATGTATCGACGCCTGCAACCATATGATGGAAAAGACCGGACGCGCGCCCGATCTTATCCGGTATGCCTCGGAGAATGGCATTGCCAATAAGGAGCCGCTCCGGTATACCCTGCGGATGAAACTATACACGAGCCTTTCTGCGGTGTTGCTTATCATACTGACCTTTCTGCTGCTCAGCCGGAAGGACGTAGACGCCACGGTCATGCGTACGCCGGGGATGCTCTATCAGGAAAGGGGTACCGACAGCGTCTCCAACCTGTATACGATAAAGGTCGCCAACAAGACGGTCCGTGATATTCCGCTGCGGCTGCGGCTGGAAGGTGAGCCGGGGGCGGTACAGGCGGTTGGCGGGGACGCGATCGCCATAAAGAGGGAAGATGAGAGCGGGGGAAATTTCTTTATCATATTGCCACGGCGGGCGATCGTTGCGCGGAAGACCAGGCTGCGGCTTGGCCTTTATGAAGGGAACAGGAAGATCGATGAGGTCAATACCAATTTTCTCGGTCCGATACCGGATAACAATTAAAACCTATTATTATGAATTGGGGAAACAGATTATTATTGGTCTTTGGTGTCTTTGCTTTTGGCATTTCCTTTCTTGTCTATCGGTGCATGAAGATGCCGGTGGACCTTGTTTCGAATGACTATTACAAAGACGAGCTGGCCTATCAGCAGGTGATCGACGCGGTAAAGCGGACGAATTCGCTTTCCACCGGGGTGGTGCTTAAAGAGGAGGGCGGTACGATCAGTCTGCTGCTGCCCGCGGAGATGAGGAATGCAGCGGTAGCAGGCACGGTTAGTTTCTATTGCCCGTCGGATATGGCGAGGGACAGGAGGGTAGAGCTGACGGGGACGAGCCAGGTCATCGATGCCAGGGGTATAGTGCCGGGGCATTATTCGGTGAGAGTGAGGTGGACCAGCGGGGGAGTACTTTATTTTAATGAACAGACGATCAATATTCAGTAAGTATGTGGTTCCTTTCGGCATTTTTGCTTGGATTGGTGAGCAGTCTGCACTGCGTGGGTATGTGCGGACCGCTGGTACTTTCAGTGGCCCGGGGGCGGTCGGCTTTGTTCGGGTATCATTCCGGTCGGATCGGCGTCTATACGGTCATGGGAGTGGTCGCGGGGTTGTTGGGTCGCGGTGTGCGACTGGCGGGATTGCAGCAGGCGTTGTCTATATCTCTTGGGGTTGTCATATTGGGTATGGTGTTTGGAGGGTGGAAGGCTGGCATGCCGGGTTTGTCTTCGTTGGTGGGAAGGTTGTGGAGGTCGGAAATGCGGGTGAAGTTCGTGGTTTTGGGGATGGCCAATGGTCTGTTGCCGTGCGGAATGGTCTACCTGGCGCTGGCCGGGGCGGTGAGCTCTTCGGGGGTTGCGGATGCGACCGGGTTTATGGCGCTTTTTGGATTGGGGACTTTGCCCTTGCTATTGGGGGTTAGTTATTTTGGTCGATATATCGGGGTTTCGGTTCGCGGTCGGTTAAGGAAACTGTTGCCGATCGTTGTGGCTTCGATGGGGGTGTTGTTGATCCTGCGCGGGCTGGGGCTGGGGATACCGTTGGTCAGCCCGATCCTGCCGGCCGGTCCGCGGACTGCTGTTATATGTCATTGAGGCTGATTGGGGACTTCGATGGTTATCGTGGTTCCTTCGTTGAGGGCGCTTTGCAGGTAGATGGATCCATATAGAAGGTCGACGTAACGCTGGACGATGTGCAGGCCCAGGCCGGTGCCTTCGATATTGAGCGCGTTGGCGCCGCGGAAGAAGCTGCTGAACAGGTGCTGCTGGTCTTCTTCGGATATGCCGATGCCTTTGTCCCTGACGGATATTTTTAGATTGTTATTGGTGAGGGAGGCTTCGAGCCGGATGGCGGCGCCTTCGGGTGAGAACTTGACTGCGTTGCTCAGGAGGTTGATGAGGATATTCTTCAGCAGACGTTTGTCGGAGACGAAGGTCTGTCCGTCGGCGGAAGAGTCGCATACGATATCCTGTCCGTCTTTTGCCAACGGTCGCATCTCTTCCACCACTTCGTCGAGGAATTCTCTGATCACGAATTCTGCGGGCTCTGCTTTTATTTTGCCTTCTTCGAGTTTGCCCAGGGAGAGGAAGTCGTCGAGCAGGGTATTGAGGTGCTTGACGGAGTCTTTTATCCTGCGGATGTGCTTGTCCCTTTTTTCCTGGTCTTCGCTGTGGGTGTATCTGCCGAGCAGGGCTGCGGAGCTGAGGACGGTGCTCAGCGGGGTCCTGAACTCGTGAGATGCCATGGAGACGAAGCGGGACTTTATCTCGTTCAGCTCTTTTTCCTTGTCGAGGGCTTCGTGGAGCTCTTTCTGTGATCTTTCCAGCTCTTGCAGGGCTTCCCGGAGGATCAGGGTTCGCTGCTCGACCTTTGTCTCGAGGCCTGAATTCAGCTTCCTGATCTCCTCGGTTATCTTTTCCAGCTGCTGCTGGCGGTCCACCAGCTCCTTTTCGGCCTGTTTGCGCTGGGTGATGTCTACGACAAAGGCGATGACGAACAGAGTGTTCTTCTGCTTATAGTAGCTGAGGCTTACTTCGACCGGGAATTCCTGGCCGTTCTTTTTGCGTGCGAAGAGGTCTCTGCCGTGGCCCATGGTGCGATTGCCGGGGTGATGATAGAAGCCTTCCCGGTATTCTGTGTGTCTCGGGCGCAAGCGCTGGGGGATGAGCAGGTCGATGGGCTGGCCTGGCAGCTCGTCCCGTTCGTATTCAAAGAGGTTGTAGGCGGCGGGGTTGAGCAGGACGATCTGTCCTTTGTCGTTGGTCAGGATAATCCCTTCGGTGGCGTGGGCAAAGAGCGCGGCGAGCTGTTGCTGGTCGGCGTCGATATTGCGGTAGAGTCTTTTGACGTACAGGACGAAGATGGTCGCCATGCCCACGACGACGAGGCCGAAGACGTGCTGGAGGATGATCTGCCCGCGTCCTTCGCTGCTGGTATCATAGAAGGTCGCGGCGATGATGAGGGCGGCGCTGACGGAGCCGAACAGGAGGGTATAGTAGTTCCTTTTCAGAAATATTGTCAGCAGTATAGCGGTGATCAGTCCGCCGTCGAAGAAGGTGAATGACGGGTTCAAATACTGGAGTACTGCAGAAGCGATAGTTACGACAGTGCAGAAAAGCAATACGGGCGTTGAATTTTCCTTGAACATTCGTATTCTTACGGGTTAGGCCACAATTTACAATTTTTCAGCAAGAGCGTATAATCACGATCTGGCCGTATCCTTCGAGCAGGTCGCGATCGACGGTCGCCACGTCGCCGCCGTTGCCAAGGATCTTTTCCGTTATTTCGTCGATGGGTCCGTCTTTGCAGAAGGTCCGTGAGCCGGCGGCGTTGTCCCGGGGGATGACGAGGAGGAGACTGTTCCTGCTGCCCGCTGCTTTGGATACGTTGCCCATGCCACAGATCAGGCGGTCGGCTTTCAGCGCTTTTTCTATCTGTAGCTGTACCATCCGTTGTCTCAGGCTTTGCCAGTCGGCGAGCTCGGGTCTGAGCCATTCCTGCAGGCGGCATTCTGTCCAACCGATATTGTCTTTTTGCAGGCAGGCTGCGATGTGCTCGTTATTCCTGGTTATTTTCCTGAACAGGTCGGTAACCGTCGCCGGACCGATGATGAAGACGGGGAGGGGGTATACTTTTAAGACGGAGGCCAGGCCCGCGTCCATCTGGTGGATAAAGCCGTTTGGCGATACCGACTGGCGGGTATTGTTCTTGATCAGTCTGAGCTGTTCGTCCTGTCCCAGATAGGTTCTGGACTGGTCTTTGCCGAGTACCATGACCAGGTACTCCTTTTCTTTCTTTTTATTGTCGGCCAGGTCCCTGATACGGAACGGTTCGTCGATCACCAGGCGCTGTTGGACCTCTATGTCCATATAAGCAGTTTTTCCTGTATGCTGCGAGGCGAATATGGCGACGCTTCTACGGTGGGTGGAGTAGTCCAGTCCGCGGATCAGCTGGCGGAGCCTGTTGACGACGGGAATGGCGTCTTCGGCAGTGTGGGCGGCCATTAGCAGACGTTCGCCTTTTTCGAGCAGGCTTTTTATCGTATTCTCCAACTCCTGCCTTGGCGTCATCTTGGGATCGAAGGGTGTGATGAGAACCACGGACGGTGCTCTCCTAACCGGGGTCTGGAGGAGAAAAGGCTTTGAGGCGATGATCGGCATTGTGCTCATAGTCGTCTGAGTTTGAATCAAAAGTAAAGGATTCGGAGGCGTATGAACATGAGGATGGTCAGGCCAGGTATTGATAGTGATCAGCCATGGGATTTTCGCGGCTGCTGATGATAATCACGGATGCCGCTGACGGGCCTCATGCGATCGGGGTCTGTCCGGAGACTATTTTTACAAAAAGACCCATTATGGAAAAGATCATGCTGGCGCTGGATGCGCATCAAATCAATATGTGTACGGTAGACTTTGCCTGTTATATTGCCCGGCTTACCCATTCGAAGCTGACGGGTGTATTCCTGGAAGGAGTAACTCCTGATGACTATGGGTATATGCCTGGTTCGGGGGACGCTTCCTATGAGGATGGCGGCAAGGATCTGACCGAGCAGCAGGTGATGAAGACGATAGAGCAGTTCAGGGAATCGTGTGTTTGCCGGGAGACTTCCAATCTCATACACCGTGACAGGGGGATGCCGTTGAGCGAGGTCCTTGAGGAAAGCCGGTTTGCGGACCTGATCATACTGGATCCGTCGACCTCTTTCAGCAGAGCGGACCGGAGTATTCCTTCCCGTTTTGTAAAAGACGTGCTGGAGGGTTCGGAATGTCCGGTGCTAATTGCTCCGTATAGTTTTAATGCTGTCGAGGAAATCGTCTTTGCCTACGATGGAACAGAGTCTTCGGTGTTTGCGATAAAGCAGTTCGCGCATCTGTTCCCCGGGCTGGCGGATAAAAAGACGACCGTTGTCAGCGTTCGTGATGGCGAGGGTATGACCCTCGAGCAGCAGTTCAAGATCAAGGAATGGCTGAAGGCGCACTATCCGCACGTAGAATTTGTGGTGCTGAGGGGAACTGCTTCAGACGAGCTGTTTGGCTACCTGATCGACAAGAAGAACGCGATCGTTGTCATGGGCGCCTATGGGCGGAAGATGTTCTCGAGGTTCTTTAAGCCGAGCCAGGCGAGGCTGGTCATGAAGAGTGTCAATCTGCCTGTTTTTATTGCTCATCAATAGTCTATTTATATGGAAGAGCTGAAAAAGATCGAAGATATGGCCGGGCATATCAAGGAGTATGCCCAGGTAAGGATCGCGGAGGCGAGGCTGGAGGTTGTTGAAAAGGCGGCGGGCGTAGTGTCGCGGCTGGTTGCGCGGATGTTCGTGGCGTTGATCTTTGTGGTATGCGTGACGTTTGCCGCTACGGCCGGTGCGCTTGTGCTGGGAAAGTGGATGGGCAGCGCGGCGGGTGGTTTCTTTGTAGCCGCGGGTTTCTTTTTTCTGGCGGGCATTGTTGCCGTCCTTGCTAAGCAGCGGTTGATCTGCGAGCCCGTGATGGACGAGATTATTCATCAATTATACGAAAACAATGAAGAAGATTGAATCCATGTCGCAGCTAAGGCGGCAGCGCAGGCGGCTGCACGAGCGCAGGGTAGCGCTGGAGCAGATCATTACGGGTGATCTGGGCAAGATCCGGTATACGTTAGACCCGCTGATGCTGGCCCGTGAGACGCTCTTGTCGTATCTGCGATCGGCTGGCCGGCGGCTGTTGTCGAAATGAGGTTGTTGAATGTTGCTTAAAATCCATGAAGATGAAAAAGATACTTCTACCTTTCGAAGGCGCCAGCTTTCCGCAGGAGCTGCTGGACTTTGCCCGTGACCTGAATATTCTTTCTCCGGTGCTGGTAACGGCAGCGTTCGTGCCGGAAGTAGACTATGCGCAGCTGTGGACGGGCGGCGGGGGCGTCGCGATGTCGGTGTATGTAGAGCCGGCGGAGGACGAGGACGTTGTTGTGGCCGAGCATGGTGAAAGGCTGAAAAAATATTGTGCTGCTAACGGCATCCGTCTTCGCATTCATTCGGATCGGTTCGACTTTGCTTTGCCTGCCATCCGGAAGGAGGCCCGTTTTGCGGACCTGCTGGTGATCAGCGCTGTTCATTTCTTTGACGTCGTCAACGCCCGTCAGCCGAATGCTTATATGGAGGATATCCTGCACGGTTCGGAGTGTCCGATGATGCTGATACCGGAAAAGGTCGGTCTGCCGGGTGAAATTATTCTGATGTATGACGGGAGCGACGCGTCGGTATATGCGATCAAACAGTTTGCGTATCTCTTTCCGAAGCTGGCGTCGACGCGGGCTTCGCTGGTTCATCTGCGGCACCGGAGGAACGATCCGTTCCCTGACCGGGATCTCATTGAAGAGCTGGTATCTCAATATTTTTCCGACCTGCGTGTGGTGGACCTGGATATCAAGACGGAAGCATTTTTTGATACGTGGGTACCGGCGCAGGACCGGCCGTGGCTGGTATGCGGTTCATACGGCAGGTCGGATATGTCGCGGTTCTTTACGGGCAGCTTTGCGTCGGACCTGATCAGGGAGCGTCGTCTGCCTTTATTTGTTGCGCATCGTTAATTCATATGCCTACCATTCAGTGTCATATCGGGGGCAGGGTATACCGGCTGGATTATGAGCGGACGGAACTGACCAGCGGGAGTTTGTATAAGGGAACTCTTTATACGGACCGGATACTCGATTTCTTTTTTGAAATTTCGGAGGAGGGAGACGAACGGCTGTTCGGTCCTTCGGATACTGCGGAAGGGGTGAAGGGTCCGGTCATGCGGGCGATCCTGGGCAGGGAGCTCCGGGAGATGTGAGGGATTTCGGGAGACGTGAAGTTTTCGGGAAATATGTGGGTGTATGGAAGATGCGGGGCGGGTTTGCCGGTCAATACACAAATTCGGAGCCTCTGATGGTGAGCTCGTTCTGCACTTCGGTGACGCCGGCGGTCTGCCAGCATACTTCTTCGGCCTCTTCGCGTTCGGATACCGACCGGACGAGTCCCCAGAGGGTGACCCTGCCCCTGTGGGCCTCTACGAAAATATTGCCGGGGTCGAGCTTTGCATTTCTTTGGAGGGCGGCGTTGATGTCCTGGCGGAGGTCGGCGGGCCAGCCTTTGGGGATGATACTAATGAAGTTAAAGATGCGATGGACGCCTGAGATCGCGGCGACGGTATCGCCGGCGGCTTTTCGCTGGTAGTGCCATTCTACGTTGCCCTGGAGGGTGACGTCTCCGTGTTCGACGCGGATATCGATGTGCAGTCCTTCCAGGGCGCTGAGGTGGGCCAGGGCGCCGGCGACGGCCATGGCGATCTCGGTGTCAGTCTTTCTATTTTCGGGTGAAAAGCCGACCTGGATATCTTCTGCGACGGCGCGGACTCCGGAGATCTTTTTCGCGGCCATTTCGGCCTGCACCTTCTTATAGTAGCTGTCCACCAGACCGGTCAGGGTAACGACGCCCTGTCTGACGGATACGCCGATATCGGCCTTGTTGATCGCCGGGTCGAAGGCCAGTTCGGCGAGCACGTCATTTTGAATTTCGGTATCTGTGCGCATGGTGAATTTATTTTCGTTCGTGGTGGGTTGGTCTGATGGTTCAGTAGTACCTGACCAGGGCGATGTGGTGGAATTTTTCGAGCGCGCCCTTTTCGACCTCTTTTATCTCGCCGCCGTTGCTGAGGACTTTTTCGACGATGTCGTCGATGCTGTCTTCTTTATAGAACTGGCGTGGCTGATCTTTTTCGAATACCAGGAGCCGGCTGTTCCTGCTGTCGGCGGCTGAGCGCACCTGGTCGATGCCGTCTTCCAGTCTGCCGGCGTCCACTGCGGATTCGATCTGGCGGAGGGTGATGCGTAGTCTTGCGGCGTCGAGCTGGTCGAGACTTTCCGCCAGGGCGTCCAGCAGGTGCTGGTGGGCTTCCGGAGTAAAGTCTTTGGCGATGTAGGCGGTGATGTTGCGGGCGTGGTGCGTGAGGGACGCAAAGTGTCCGGTGATCCGCTGGTCGCCGATGACAAATACGGGTAGTGGCCAGGCATTCAGGACGTCTCCCAGGTCATCGTCGATGTGTCGCAGGAATTTATCCAGCATGACCTCCTGTCTGTCTTCGGGATCGGAGAAGCTGCCTGTTCTTTCGGGAACTTCGTTGAGCCAGGCGTAGATCTTTTCCGGCTTGTGGGCGCTGACCAGCCTGAGCGGGTGTTTATATCCGTGATAGATGTTGGACTGTTTGTCTTTTAATACCACCGCGATGAATTCGGCGTCTTTTCTCTTGCAGCGGGCGAGGTCTCTGACCCTGAAGGGTTCGTCGATGATGATCTGGGGTTCAACCTTCATGGCCATATAGCATAGTTGCTCTATGTTGCCGGAAACGAAGAGAGCTGCCGAGGAGCGTTGCGGCGGGTAGCTGATGGTGCGGGCGAGACGGTGGAGGCGCTGGATGACCGTTGCGGCGTCCTGTGCGCGATGGCTGCTCATCAGGAGGCTTTCGGCTTTTGCGATAGCGTTCTTTACTTCTGTACGGGGATCGCTGCCGTCGAGTGGCAGGACCAGGACTACGTGAGGCTCGTTTGTCAACATACTGGTGATTTTGAAATGAAGGTAGGTGGATGGACAGGGTCATTCCATGAGGGTGGTCAGGAGCGGGGCTGATTACTGTCACAGGATAACAATCAGGCAGTAGGTTGAGGCGGGTCAGGTATGGGAAACGGGATTGCGGATATCTTGGAGTATGCGTATACTGTTGTTGATATCAATAGCCGGTCTGTTCTTTTTGCCGGCGAGGTGTGAAGGGGCGACGGACGAAGCGGGGCCGGGTGAACGGGTGCACGGCGTACAGCGCGCTTCTCTTATTGAGCGGTTCTACCGGCAGCGGCACCAGGCGTTGTTCTGGTTTGCCGGGGGGGAGGGTTCGGGCGCGCTGCGCGGGGCGTTGCTGGATCGTCTGGACAGTGCTGCGTGGCTGGGGCTTGACAGCGGCCTGTACCGGCCGGGGGAATTGAGAGAGTTGGGTGAGAATGCGTCAAGCCAGGATTGGTCTGGAGATAGCAGCCGGATCGCGGCAGCCGACCGGCGGTTCACGGCGGCGGCTTTTGATTTTTATATGGATGTGCTGCGGGGCGGTGGGCTGGATTCTTTTCTCAGCTATGATGCCATTTCCGCGAAGCATATTGCAACGGACGAGGAAGCGCTGCTGAATGGCCTGGCCGGTGTAAAGGATGTTGCGGGCTTAGAGGAATGGGGCAGCCGGCTGGAGCCGTCGGTCCCGATGTACCGGATGCTGAAGGATTCTTTGCAGGCGGTGATGGCGGACTATGGGAAGAGGCGACAGCTGTCGGTGACGCTGAACGTCTTCAGGCGGATACATCACTATCATTTCGACCGGTTCATTGTGGTCAATATTCCTTCTGCGCGGCTTTCGTATTTTGCCGCGGATACGCTGGCCTTGTCGATGAAGGTGGTGGTGGGGCAGGTATCCAAACGGACGCCCAGGTTTGCGGCGTGGTGCCGGCAGATCATTTTGTATCCTTACTGGAATATTCCCGGCAGCATAACGGCGAAGGAGATGTTGCCGGTGTTCAGGAAGTCGCCGTGGGCCGCTGTGCTGATGGATATCGAGGCGCTCGACAGCAAGGGGAGGAAGGTCGATGTTGCCGGGATAAACTGGTCATCCTATACGGCGGCGAATTTCCCTTATACCCTGCGACAGGCGCCGGGGTGCGAGAATGCGCTTGGCGTCATCAAGTTCGACCTGGATGATCCCTTTAATGTCTATATGCATGATACCAACCTTAAGCGGGCATTCGCGTCTTCCTGGCGCTATCTCAGCCATGGCTGTATCCGGTTGGAGCGTCCTTTCGAGCTCGGGATGCAGCTGCTGGACAACAAGCTCGACACGTCTTATCTCAGGCAGTGCCTGCGGGACCAGCGCCCGGTGCCGGTGCTGCTGGACAAGCCGGTGCCGGTGTTCGTGGTCTACCTTACGGCGGGTGTAGGCGCGGATGGGCGGGTGGCGTGGTATAGGGATGTTTATCGGCTGAACGGAAAGGACCATCGCGAAAGATCAGATGACAAGATGATGAAGATCAAACCAATATTCCCGGAATAAGTGAACCTTTATACAAAAATTGTATGAATCCCGTTCAACTGCACCTGGCGCTGACCCACTTCCCGGTGGTTCTGTGTATAGCCGGCTTTAGTCTGATGGCTTATGCTCTTATCCGCAAGCAGGCGTTGCTGGTCGCAACCGCTTATTGGATACTGGTCATAGCTGCTGTGGCGGCGCTGCCCGTCTATCTAACCGGAGAGGGGACAGCAGAATCTTTGGAAAAATTACCCGGCATCAGCGAGAATATCGTTGAATCGCACGAGGAGGTGGCGGAGACCGCATTTATAGCCGTCGAGCTGGTCGGTATCCTCAGTGTTCTGGGGCTGATCTTTCAAAAGCGTATCAGGCTGGGGAAGGCGCTGCGATTGCTGACACTGCTGTTTGCTTTCGTAGCCGCGGCCGCATTGGCCGATGCGGCTCACCTGGGCGGGCAGATCCGGCATAGCGAGATCCGCAAGGAAGTTCGGCCCGCGGGCGGAGGGGTCGGCAATACGGAGGAAGGCAACACCCCGCGCAAGGGCGATGAGCAAGGGGATTGACCAGTGTGCCACAACCATTTCGGGCTGACGTATATTGCGAGGAGCAGGCTTGTTAGTATGAGACTGCCGGCGACGGCGCGGACGATCCTTTCTTTCATGATTATTTATTTTTGTGTTAATTGATTTGTGAAGTTGTTGCGGGCATATTTTTTCTTCAGCATTTTATGATAGAGTAAGGGGACCACGAGCAGGGTCAGGAACGTCGAGGTGATCGTGCCGCCCATGAGGGCGATGGCAAGGCCCTGGAAGATCGGGTCGAAGAGGATGATGACTGCGCCCAGCACCACGGCACCGGCGGTCAGCAGGATCGGTGTAGTGCGGACGGCGCCGGCCTCGATGATCGCCTGGTCGAGCGGAACGCCGTCCCCCAGGCGGATGTCGATAAAGTCGATCAGCAGTACTGAGTTACGTACCATGACGCCGGCCAGGGCGATAAAGCCGATCATCGATGTGGCGGTAAAGAAGGCGCCGAGCATCCAGTGACCGACGACGATGCCGATCAGGGATAGCGGGATCGCCGCCAGCATGACCAGGGGAACGGTGAAGTTCTGGAACCAGCCGACGATGAGCATATAGATGATGATCAGCACGACGGCAAAGGCGATGCCGAGGTCGCGGAATACTTCGTATGTGATCTGCCATTCTCCATCCCATTTCAGCGAGAAATTGTCTTCGAATTCCGGCTGGCGGGTGTATTCTTCTTTCAGGGAGTAGCCAGAGGGCAGCCGGAGTGATCGCAGGCTGTCCGAGATGCTCATCATGGCATAGGAGGGGCTTTCGAGGTGTCCCGCCATATCGGCCAGCACATAGACGACCCTTTTCTGGTTCTTTCGGTAGATCGCTTTCGGTGAGATGCCTCGGGTGATAGCGGCCACGTCCCCCACCCGAACCGATCTGCCCTGCTGGCTGGTGACGGTCAGGTTGGCAAGGTCGGCTACGGAGGTTTTGTCTGCATCGGCGAGCTGCAGTTCGATGGTGACGGGCTCGTAGGAGGCGGGGACGTGCAGGGTACCGGCAGGCATACCTGATAGGGCCGACCTGACAGCGGCGACGACCTGCGCGGGTGCAACGCCATAGCGCATAGCTTTTTCGCGGTCGACGGTGAACTGGTATTCGGGCTGGTCATCTTCCACCATCCAATCGACGTCGACGACGTCGGCGGTATGAGCCATGCGGGTCTTTACCTGCCGGGCTACGTCTATTTGTTGACGGTAGTCAGGACCGTAGATCTCCGCGACGAGAGTCGACAGGACGGGCGGACCTGGCGGCACTTCGACGACCTTGACGTTTGCATTATACCGGGCGGCGATCGCCTGGATGCCCGGCCGCATTTCTTTTGCTATCTGGTGGCTTTGTTTTTTCCGGTCGCCTTTTCCTATCAGGTTGACCTGAATATCGGCGACATTATCACCGCGGCGGAGGTCATAGTGTCTTACCAGGCCGTTAAAGCTGATCGGGCCTGAGGCGCCGATATAGCCCTGGTAGTTCGTGACGAGGGGCTGACCGGCGATGTAGGTGGCGATGTCCCTGGTGACGGCAGCGGTCTTTTCCAGCGTCGTTCCTTCCGGCATGTCGATCACCACCTGGAATTCATTTTTATTGTCGAATGGCAGCATTTTCACGGCCACGGACCTGGTATAGAACAGGCTGAGGGAGCCGAGCAGGAGCAAGGCCGTGCCCAACATGAAGGCATATCTTTTCCAGCGCGTGGTGAGCAACGGACCGATAAACGACCGGTATATCCTGTAGATCGGGGTATCTTCCGGTACTGGCATCTTTTCGCCCGGGTCGGCATGTCTTTTTTCTTTTTCCCTGAGAAAAATATAGCCGAGATAGGGGGTGAGCGTGAGGGCGACGACCAGCGAGAGGAGCATGGCGATGGAGGCGCCGATGGGCATCGGGCTCATATAGGGCCCCATCAGGCCGGAGACAAAAGCCATCGGGAGCACGGCCGCGATGACGGTAAATGTGGCCAGGATGGTGGGATTGCCGACCTCATTGATGGCATAGATCGCAGCCTGCAGCGGTGGGAGTCGCCGCAACCTGAAGTGGCGGTGCATATTTTCTGCGATGATGATGGAGTCGTCGACGACTATACCCGTGATGAAGACGAGGGCGAAAAGCGTGATCCTGTTGAGCGTATAGTGCAGGAGGTAGTAGCTGAAGAGGGTAAGGGCGAATGTCACGGGCACGCTGAGGAAGACGACGAGGCCGCCGCGCCATCCCATGGCCAGCATGACAAAGGCGGTGACCGCTACGATGGCGATAAAGAGGTGGAAGAGCAGCTCCGACACTTTTTCGGAGGCCGTCTGTCCATAGTTGCGTGTGACGGTGAGCCGGACGTCAGCGGGGATCAACTGCTTTTTGAGATGCTCTGTTCTGCGCAGTATCTGTTCGGACAGCTCCATGGCGTCGGCTCCCTTTCGCTTGGCTATGGCGAGGGTGACGGCTGGGTAAAGGGAGTTCCACGTCGTCCTGAGCGAGTCGGCGCTGCCATAACCGAAGAAGGCGTATTGGGAGGGTATGGCTGGTCCATCCAGTATGCGGGCGATCTGGCGGAGATAGACAGGCTGGTTGTTCTTAGTTCCCACGATGAGGTCGCCGACCTCGCCGGCGTCTTTGAGGAAGTCGCCGGCCTCCACCCGGAAGGCGGTATCCTGCGCCAGGAACGCGCCTGCGTCCTGCCGGGCATTGGCACCGGGGATCTGCCGGGCGATAGCGGCAAAATCGAGATCGTATCCGGCCAGCTTATCCTTGTCCAGGAGAACGCGCACCTGACGGCCTCTGCCGCCGATGATACTGACGTCTGCGACGTCGGGCGTCTTTTTTATCTCGTTGGTGACTACTTCGGCTAGCTGCCGGAGCTCATAGTCGTCGTGCTTTTCGCTCCACAGGGTAAGGCTCAGGGCCGGAACGTCATCGATAGCGCGGGTCTTAACGAGGGGTTGGGTGACACCCTGCGGCATCCTGTCCATGTTCTTCATCAGCTCGTCGTACAGCTTTACCATGCTGCGTTCGACGTCCTCTCCCACGTAGAACTGTACGATGAGCATCGACTGGCCGCGCATGGAGGTGGAATAGACGTATTCGACGCCTTTGATGTTGGCGACCATTTTTTCCAGGGGCTGGCTGACGCGGCTTTCCACTTCCTGCGGACTTGCGCCGGGGTAGCCGACGAAGATATCGGCGATGGGTACCTGGATCTGGGGTTCTTCCTCCCTGGGGATCAGGAAGGTGCTGTATCCGCCGATGAGCAGAAAGGCGATCATGAGCAGGATCGTCAGCTTTGACTGAACGAACGCCTTCGCAACTTTACCGGCTATGCCTGTTTGCATGTTCTTTAATTTTATTTTGGGTGGTGATCGTTATTTTTCTATAACAGGGACGCCATTGTATAATCTCCCGGATGAACCGGAGATATATGGTTCGGTTGCGTTGAGGCCTGAGAGTATCTCTACCTGGTCGCCGGACCTTTTGCCGGTACGGACCCACCGCAGGAGGGCAGTATGGCTATTGCTGACGGTATAGATACCGGTGAGCTGATCCTTTTCCACAAGCGCAGATGCCGGCACCCAGACCCCGTCATTTCCGGAGGTTGGCGGCGTCCCACCGGTTCTCTGTTGTTTGGCGGGGATGAAGATATTGGCGTACATACCGGAAAAGAGATTCTTTTGCGCGTCCCGGGGCAATGCGATCTCGACCATGTATTGTCCGCCGGTTGCGATCGAGGAGGGGCTGATCCGGGTCACCGCGCCTGTCGTTAAAAGTCCGGTGGATCTTATCGTTATCTCTGCTTTATCGCCCGGGCGGATGTTCGAAATGTCCGACTCGGCGATGGTCGCATTCACTCTCAGTCCGTCGTTCTGCTCTATGGTTACGATCGGCGCACCGGGGACTGCGAGACTACCTTCGTCTACCAGTCGTTGCGTTACGACACCTCCGAAAGGTGCGCTCAGGCTTGCATAGGCGCCCGAAGCGTCGACCTCCCGCCGTGATTGCCGGGCGGCCTCCAGCCTGGCCTGGGCGGCCTGGTAGCGGAGGGTAACATTGTCCAGCTCGCTTTGTGTTGCGCTTTGTTTGCCGAACAGGGCCTTGTAACGGGCGAGGTCTTTTTGGGCATTGTCAAGGTCAGCCTTTGCACCGGCGATCTGGGCGTCCGCCTGCGCCTTTTTGGCTGTGATCTCGTCGCTGCTGATGGAGACAAGCAATTGACCCTGCCGGACCTTGTCACCGACTTTCACATAGATATGCATGATAGTACCCATCAGGCGGGTGCTGATCGACGCAGTATTGACCGCTTCCACCTGGCCGCTCGCGGATATTCCCGCGGAGCTTTTTTGGGACGGCCTTGCAATATAGACGGTAACGGGGCTGTCCTTGTTCTCTCCGGCGGCGGCGGATCCATTACCGGAACAACCGGCGAGCAGGAGAAGGGTAGTTGCAAAGACTGCCAAACGGGGGATATATAAGTTGCTCATCTGATCGAATTTATTTTGCTGATGTTGAGGTTAGGAAATCGAGCCAGGCCAGGGTCACCTGCTGATCGAAGACGGCCTGGGAAAGCGCCAGCCTTTGTTGCGACAGCTGGGTTTGCGCCAGGAGGATATCGGTGCTGCCGGAGAGCCCTTCTTCATACCGGTCGCGAAGGATACGGTAGGATTCCGTTGCGGCGGCTAAGGCGGCCTGCTGCTGCCCGATCCTGAATCGGGCGTCCGCCAGTTGTCGCAGGGTAGAATTCAGCTCGAGGCTACTTTGTTTTTTGTAGAGCTCGAAGGCTGCGCTCAACCGTTGCTTTTCCAGTGACAGTGTTGTGTTCCGGTTGCGGATGCTGTTCCCTCTGAACAGGTCCCAGGAGAGGCGGACGCCCACCAGGTAAGCACTTGCTCCGAAGCCAAACATGCGGCTATCGTTGAACTGGTACGAGCCGAAGGCGTTGACGCGGGGAAGCGCGGTCATTTTCGAAGACCTGAGCATCCAGTCGGCGCCTTCGAGGGCTTTGCCCATTGCGGCGAGGTCGGGTCGGTTCGCGGGAACTGTCGTCTCTCCGGGTTCGGAGATCGTGCCGGCGGCGGCTGCGGGTGAGGTATTGTCGTCGGCGCTGCTGTCAATAGAATAGGTTAGCCCGGAAGGCCGGCCGATCAATAATCCCAGGTAATCAGACGCGTTGCGGACCTGGGTTCTTGCTTCCGCGAGGCGGCTTTCCGTCGTTGACACCTGAACCTGGACATTCAGCGCGTCGGACCGGCTGAGCATTCCCTGTCCGACCCGGTCGCTGATATAGCGGTATAGGGCCTGTGCCGAAGCCAGTGCATCTTCCATTACTTTTTGCGAGCGGTTGGCGAGCTGCAGCTGCAGGTACGCTTTGCGGGTCTGGAATACGATCTCTTCGCTGGTTCGCCGGGTTTTCAGGCGATACATTTCCATTTCGGCGTGCGCCCCTTTGCGCTGATAGAGTCGATCTATATTGAGGAGGGGCTGCCGGACGTCCAACGAGCTCATGAAATCCGCGGTTGCACCGGGGTGATCGAGTTTTGCCGGGTCGAAATCCGCCTGTTGTATGGTCTTTTGCTGAAGCTTAAATCCAAACGCATTGAGTGGATTGTTGGTGGACATCGCCGAGTAGGATACTCCTACCTGGGGCAAGAATACAGCCTCGGTCTCTTTGTATCGTGAGCAGGCGGCCTGCTCTTCGAGGGAAGCGATCTTCAGGACCGCATTATTGGACAGAGCGGCGGAGACGGCATCGCTCATTGTCAATGACACGGGCGCGGGCTGAGCGAGTGCTGTGGAAGATACGGACAGGGCAAATATTGCTGATCGTAGTATCCTCCGTACTGCCATTCTTGTTAGTGCTGTCATTCTTTCCTTTTGACGGCAAAATTATTTTGCGGGCCGGAGGGCTCCCGTGACTTTAGTCACGTATCCTGGTGATGCCGGAATGGTCACATATCCAAAAAAATCATTATCTTGGTAGGGCTTGAGGCGTCTTGCTGCCATACTGCTCGTGGGAATCCTGTTCTTCAACTGGTACGGCTACCAACTGCTGACACAGTACTGGCAGCAACGGTCCGACCGGCGCCTTGAAGCCCGGTTCGATCGCGACGAATACGATGAATCCCTGCTGATAAGTTTGAAGATCCCTATCACTGGTTTGGCTTATTATCGGTCATCCAGCGAATTTCAACGCGTGGACGGCCAGATAGAGATTGGCGGTGTTCACTACAAGTATGTCAAGCGCAGGATATTCGGGGATTCGCTGGAGCTGCTGTGCATTGCCAATGAGGCCGCGATGAGACTGCAAAAAATAAGTGGTGACTTTTTCCGTCACGTGAATGATCTTCAGCACAGGACCTTTGGCAAGAAGGCAGACTATCAGAAGACGTCCATGGAGATATCTGTCGGGGCTTTGCTTCGAGAGCTGGCTGGCCGTGGGGTCTATGTTTTCCCCTGTTATACTTCCTGTTATGCGCCCATGGAGGATATGCCTCCGGATGGCGCGCCTGTCTTGTCGTAATACTTAGCATCTTCGCCATCGGCAGCGCTGAGCAGAAACAGCGCCAGACGCTGGGTAATGCAGTGATCAACTGCGCTTATACGATGGATATGGCGGTCTATTCTTTTGTCCCCATCGCGCTGGCCCGTAACAGGACCCAGATTGTCCCCGACAGGATCACTACGGCCCTCACGGGTAAATATACGCAGGGAGATGCGGCATTTGCCGACTATGTCATCAACATCGGAGCGAATTTCCGTTTTTAAAAAAAATTACTGTTATGCAAATTTTTACAGAACCAATTGGAAGCATTCCCCGTCCGGCAGAGCTGGTGGAGGGGATGAAGGCATTTTCATCGGGGGACATTAATGCCGACGAGCTCGATGTTCTTTTCGAGCGAGCGCTCAGGGACACGATCGCCCGTATGGAGGCGACCGGCTCACCCGTTATTACCGACGGCGAGCAGACAAAGCCAAGCTTCCTCACCTATCCGCTGCACGGGTCGAAGCAGCTGGATCCCAATGGAGTCGTTATACCGTTTGCAGATGGCCATACCCGTCAGCTGCCGAAATTGAGCTCGGGACCATTTCGATATCAGGTGTACGCCAGCAACTTTTACAGGAGGGCTGCCTCGATGACGAGCCTGCCGGTGAAGCAGGCGGTGATCACTGCTTCGGCGCTGAGCCTGCTGTATCCTGCCGAAGGCATCGAAGGATACGGAAGAGAGACATTTATAGCTGAGCTTTGTGACGAGCACGAAGAGGACATCCGTGGCACGCTAGCTGCCGGGGCGTACAATGTACAGATCGATTTTACTGAGGCAAGGCTTTCGCTGAAGCTGGACCCGACGAAGGGGTTGTTGCGGAGCTTTATCGATCTGAACAATTCTGTGCTCGACCGGCTGACGCCCCTGGAAAGGGAAAGGGTTGGCGTCCACAGCTGTCCCGGCGGGGATCGTGATTCGACGCATAGCGCGGACATTCCCTATAGCGAACTTCTTCCCATGCTGTTCGGGCTGAATGCGACGAATTTTTATTTGCAATATGCCGGGGAATACGATAAGCCAAAAGTGCTGGAGGTGATTAAGGATAGTCTGCGTCCCGGTCAACGGGTCTTTATCGGCGTCACGGACGTCCTGAGCCCGCGCGTGGAGACGCCGGAAGAGGTCCGCGATCTTGTTCTGCAGGCCAGCGAATACATTCCGCTTGCGCAGCTGGGTACGACGGATGACTGCGGCTTCTCGCCTTTTGCCGATGATCTGTCTACGAGCAGGGACATCGCGTTTGAGAAGATAAGGGCGCGGGTAGAGGGGACGCGGCTGGCGGAGAAGGCGCTGGAGAGGACGCAGGTGGCGGGTGTCTAGCGGATGCCGGCGATGTTCCCATTGAAGTATTCCCACCACTGGCCATTGGTGAGCCAGCTTGCGGCCGTCGTCCGGGGCCGCCGGAGGCCGCCGTCGTCGATATAGTCGGCTGCGGTGACCTTCCATGGGGTCCTGGCGAAGCTGCCGTTCTTTTGGGACTGCCACCGGTCGCAGGTCTCGAAGGCGGTGAATTCGTCGCGGTCGTTGAAGTGAAAGATGCCCTCAGCCTCCGTCTCGTTATAGCGGATGATGGCGGTCGCATTGTTCTCTCCGGTCTCTTTCCACCAGATATAAGGTTGAAGGGCGCAGGAGGGAAGGAGGAGGCATTCCGAGAGTATCGTGACGAGACCCGACTGGTCCATTTCTCTGCCCCTGGAGTTTTGGAGAGTGATCAGGCCGGCCAGCTTTATCCGCATGCTGCCGTGCCCATTTTTGTATTCGTCCTTTGCCGTCACCGGCAGCAGGCCGTGTGTGCGCATTTGCGCGATCCTTGCCGGTTCGGCTGCGGAGAGTAGCTCGTCGCATTCGATCTTCTTCCAGCTGCCGGTCATTGCAAAGCGCATTTGTACGTCGGACCAGACGATCCGGCACTGCATGCGTTGTTGTCGACCGATATAACCGCATGTCCGGAAATAGCGTTGGACTGGTGTCGGCAGGGGCAAGATACCGGATTCGGTAAAATAGTTATCCATATGAGGTGATTAGGATAGGCAGTAGGAGAGCTCCGGGATTAGATGCTGAAGAAAGTAATTGGAGCGGATGCGGATTTTTCGAAACGGCCGCTTCTTTTCTCGACCAGGATGCGAAAGGTGACGCCTGTGATCTTGTTGAACTCTTCGGGGGGGAATGGCCAGTCAGACGAGAGATGGGTCGTTTCGCTGGAAGGCATGGGTAGAATGCGTTCGTGCAGCTTTTTGAGGGCGTGGCTCCGAAGGTCGGGATCGGAGAGCTCTTCGAAGGTGCCGAAGACGACGGCGCTTTGCCAGTTGGCCATGTCTTTCATGTGGTCGACCTCGAAGCATACCTTTGGCTGTCTGCGCATGAGGTCTATTTTTAATCCTTCGTGTGTGTGGCAGTAGATGTATTCGCCGTCATAGACATAGCTGATGGGAACGACATATATGTTATTTCCTTCGCCGCAGGCGAGCCGGCCAACTACCTCTTTTCTCAGGAGCTTGTCTGTCTCTGGTATGGTCAGGTTTCCAATCATAACGAGTGTATTTACTTTCTCAAAGATAGTCGTCGCCGGAAGGGAGCGGGATGACAGGGATCAAGCGGAAGGCTGATAAACTTCATAGTCATAGCGGTGAGGCGGGGCTATTTTAACGGTGAAAAAATCTTTGGAAAATGATCTTGCTGATAGCGAACAGGGAGGATATGCGGCAGCGTATTCCGGACATGCTCCGCCTTTCCGGCTATGAGGTGACCGTCGTAGAGGATGGGATATCGGGTCTATCGTGTCTTGATGGCAAGCTCCCCGATCTGGTCATCTGCGACGCTGACATGCCTGCGCCGGGGGTGCTGGTATTCCTGCGGGAGCTGAGAAGAAAGGCAGGCCTGTTGCCTGTTATCGTTTTTGGGAAGCTTCCGGCTAAGGAGGATGTGCGGAATGTGATGACGGCGGGTGCGGATGACTGTTTGCCCGAACCTTTTGAGGTCCTCGATCTTTTGCGTTCGGTGGACGCCTGTCTCAGCAGGAAGGAGCGTATCTGTCATCGGGTTGAAAAACCTTCGGAGGCGGCCTTCGACCAGCAGACGTTGATGCGGACATATGGCGAGAGAGACGTTGTTGTTCTCAAGAGAAAGCAGCTGGTCTATGTAGAGGGGCAGCGGGCCTTGTGTGTCTGGCTGGTTGTCAGCGGAAGGATAAAGACCTATCGGATCAATGAAGAGGGGAAGGAGCTCATCACCAGCATCTATGGGTCGGGTGAGCTGCTCGGCTGCCCGGAGGTGATGGAGTCGGCGTGTTACAGGGATAATGCGCGCGTATTGGAGGATGCCGGTCTTGTGGCCATTCCGCGGCAGGAATTCATGGAGGAGCTGCGGGGCAATTCATCGATGACACTGTGGATACTGCAGACGATGGCGCACCGGTCCGCCATGAGGGACCAGGGGCTGGTGAACCTTTCCTATAATTCTCTGCGGAAGAGGGTAGCCAATGGGCTGCTGGAGCTGGCGGCTATTTACAGGGAGAGTGGGGACCATGCGGCGATAGTGATCTCGCGTGAGAACCTGGCGGGAATTGTCGGTGCTGCGCCGGAGTCGCTGACGCGGACGCTGAGTGACTTTAAGAAAGAGAAGCTGATCAGCGTGGAGGAGGGGCGTATCCTGTTGCTTGATGAAAAGGGGTTGAAGGATATGATCAATTGAAGGGGCAGTGAAAAAAAAGCCCCCCGTCGATACGGAGGGCAGACACACCATTAAACCTGAGCCTTATTTAACCGAAATGTGTTTGGAAGATGCTTTTTTTGCTTCATCCGTTTTTGGCAATACCAGGCGGAGGAGGCCGTTGTCATAGGTTGCATCGATCTTGTCTTTGATGACGGAGTCGGGGAGGGTAAAGCTGCGGGAGAAGGAGGAAAAGTTGAACTCTTTGCGGGTGTACTTTTCGTCTTTTTCTTCCTTTTCTTCTTTTTTCTCGGCGCTGATGAACAGGGTATTTCCTTCCACGTCGATGTTGAAGTCATCCTTCTTCATGCCGGGGGCGGCCAGGCTTACTTCATAGCTGTCCTTTTGCTCGACGATGTTGACGGCAGGGATGCTGAGGGACCTCAGGTTGTGGGTGAGGCCTCCGCCGTTGAAGTCGAAGAGCGATTCCCAGGGTCTGAAGAAGTCGTTGAAGATAGAGGGGAGCGATTCCCTTTTGCGTACCAGGTCTTTTGTCGACATAAAATGCTTTTTTAGTGGAGTGATAAAATAATTTGTTTTACAAAATTACGGGGGGTACGGGGGCCGGATCAAGAACCGTGGTCAATAGGGGGAATGAGAATTGTCAGGTCAATAATGGGGGTAATAGAATGCCCGGTTTTTGCCGGGCTTTATTTTTTGGGAAATACGAGTAAGGGAGTGTGCAGGGCGAAGGACGCCCGTTCGGCCTTGCTGGGGTTCATCAGATAGTCCAGAAGAGAGCGGTGCTGGTCGGTGAACAGGACAACAAGCGAAGGTCTCAGCGATCTGATCTGTTGCTGGATGTTTCGGGAAAAGGGCAGTAGAGGATCGATAGGGCGGAAATGGACGCGGACGGGATAGCCGAACTGTTGCTGAAAGACTTTTCCGGTGGTTACTTCGTCGGGCGTTATCTCTCCGCCTTCCGTGAAGTGAAGCAGGCGAATGTCGGCCTTGAATGGCTTTGCAAACTCAACCACTTTCTGCGGCTCATATGCATAGTTGACCATGTCGCCGGCGTAGAGCACCCTCCGGATCGGGCGCGTACGGTATTGGGCGGGGACAGCCATCACCGGCACTTCGGAGTGGGTGATCAGGTTGCCGGTGTGGGTGCCGAAAATGCGGCGCATCCTGCCGGCGCCCCTGGTGCTGATGCAGATGTAGTCGAAATTACCCTCGCGCCGGCAGTAGTCTACCAGCGAGATCTCGACGGAGATCGAGTCGAGCAGTACGTGCGACGCATTTCTGGAAGAGACGCCCATTCTGCTGTAGACTGTTGACACAAAGCGCTTGAGCTCTCTCATATATCTTGCGCGCGTGCTGCTGGCGTAGGTCCTGAAGCGGGCGTCGCTCCAGGTTGGTGGTTTGAGTATGTTCACCACATAGCAGAAGACGAGGTCGGCCGGTTGCTGGCGGGACCACTGAATGGCATAGCGGATGCCGGCCCTTGAGGCGGCTGAGAGGTCAGTCGGGACCAGTATGCGGATCTTTTCCGATCTTTTTATTGAAGAGGACATGGCTGGAAAATTTTTGTGTAAGGTATTCCTGGCGGGTGGCAAGGGGAATGACCTGTCTCATTTGTGCCTATGACAAAGCTCAACGGGGTGACGGCCGAATAGGGATAATTTACCGGTTTAAATACAAGCCATGGCTATCGATGAGGCTACTATGCTGCGTCCGGAGGGACTGACGACGAAGGAGGCGAAGGAATTACTGAGAACAGCGGGACCTAACAGTATGGGGAAGGTGGAGGGCAAAGGTTTTCTACGCCTTGTCTTCGACCTGATCAGGGAGCCGATGACGGCGCTGCTGCTTGTCGCCTGTCTTCTTTATTTCCTGCTGCGCGAGCCTGACCAGGGGCTGCTGATGCTGGCGGCGATCGTGTTTGTATCGGCCATTTCTGTTTACCAGGAGAGAAAGAGCTCCAGGGCGCTGGCTGCGCTGAGAAAATATGTAGAGCCGAAGGTGGGCTGTCTGCGGGACGGAATATTGGTCATGATCGACTCGGAGGAGCTGGTGCCCGGGGACGTCATGCTTGTGGAGGAAGGGCAGGCAGTCGCTGCCGATGGGGTCGTGTTGGTCGCCAATGACTTTAGTGTCAATGAGTCGGTTGTAACCGGTGAATCTTTTCCTGTATTGAAGGATGGAGGGGAAGGGAATAATCAGCTGTACCAGGGCAGTATGGTGAATTCAGGGAAGTGCTATGCCCGTGTTGTCAAGACGGGGAGTAGTACCCTGCTGGGGCAGATCGGTCGCCGGACGGAGGCCGTTGTCGCAGTTCCCACGCTGTTGCAGGTGCAAATCGGGCGTTTTGTCCGTTCGATGACGGTGTTTGGCGTTGGGGCGTTCGCGGTAGTACTGGTCTTCGGCTATCTGCGGACGGCCGACTGGGCGCAGAGCCTGTTGCTGAGCCTGACGCTGGCAATGTCAGCGATACCGGAGGAGATACCGGTGGCCTTTTCGTCCTTCATGGCATTGGGGGCCTGGCGGATGGCGCGTCTGGGAATTGTCGTGCGTCAGCCGCTGACGGTCGAGAGTCTGGGCGCTGTGAGCGTTATTTGTCTGGATAAGACCGGGACGCTAACGGAAAACAAGATGACGGTCAGCGCACTTTATGACAAGCGAACGGAGGGGGATGGGGTTGGCGACGGCAGGCCGATGGTGGTCTGGTTTGCGCGTCTGGCGAGCGAGCCGGAACCATTTGATGCGATGGAGCAGGCGATCGTGGTGGCCTCCGAGGGCTGTGGTTTTTCGCGGGCGTATTCCGAATTACGTTTTGTACATGAATATCCATTGGAAGGGAAGCCTCCGATGATGACGCACGTCTATCGCAACGGGGAGGGGTGTGTTGCGGCCGCAAAGGGAGGGGTTGAACGTATTATGGAGGTCTCGCGGTTGTCGGCGGTGGAAAGGAAGAATATGGAGCGGGTGGCTGCCGATATGGCCGGTAAGGGATACCGGGTTCTCGGGGTTGCCTCTGCCGGTTGTGTTGAGGGCGGCTTTCCGGAGCGGCAGGAAAATTTTGACTGGAGGTTCGAGGGGCTTGTCGCTTTTAATGATCCGCCAAAGGCTAACCTGGCTCCGGTGCTAGCGGAATGGACGAAGGCGGGTATCCGGATCAAGATTCTATCGGGTGATCATTTGGAAACGGTCGTGAATATCGCCCGTGCTGCCGGTGTGTCGCCCGGGTCGTCTTTTCTTACGGGTGAACAGGTGATGGCTTTTTCTGAGGAGCAGCTGCGGCGCGAGGTGGTGGATACCGTAGTGTTTGCGAGGATGTTCCCGGAAGCGAAGCTGAGGGTCATCGAGACGTTGAAGGCATCGGGAGAGACGGTGGCTATGACGGGGGACGGGGTCAATGACGGGCCAGCGCTGAAGGCGGCGCATATCGGGATCGCGATGGGAGAGCGGGGGACGGAGATCGCGCGACAGGCAGCTGACCTGGTCGTTTCCGATGATAAGCTCGAAAAGATAACCGAAGCGATCCGTCACGGCCGGGGGATCTATGCCAACCTGCAGAAGGCCATCCGGTATCTTATTACGATCCATATTCCTATTTTGACCACGGCGTCCCTGCCGGTATTGCTTGGGTGGAAATTTACCACGGTCTTTTCGCCGATACACCTGATCTTTCTCGAGCTGATCATGGGGCCGACCTGTTCGGTATTCTACGAGCGGGAACCGGTAGATGCGGGTGTAATGAGCCGTCCGCCGGAAGTCCGGACCAGGGGTCTGCTCGGGAGGAAGGAGTCCTTGCTGACGATCGCGCAGGGCGGTATTGTCGCCGTGGGTCTGCTGGGGCTGTACTATTATTTTATGCGACGGGGCTTTTCGCTGGAATATACGAGGACGGTGGTGTTCGATACGCTGGTATTGGATAATATCCTTCTGACCTTTTCCGGACGATCGGCCACCGCGGGTATTTTTAAGACAATGCGTATACGCAATGAGCTGGTATGGCCGGTGGTGTTATTGTCGCTGGGTTTTGTTGTGGTCATCAACCTCTGGCCGCTAGTGAGGGGGATTTTTGGTCTTACAGGGTTAGTACCGCGGCATATCCTTGCATGTTTGGGCGTCGCTGTGTTATCTGTGGGGTGGGTGGAAATCGTTAAGGCTATGCAGAAAAAGACAGCCTAAACGGCTGTCTTTTCTTTTGCTTTCTGGTCCATGAACTTGCCGAGCAGGTCGGGTAGCTTTTCGAACATGGCGGAGATGCCTTTGGGATTCCGCGTGGGGATAAAGGTAAGCTGGTCCTGTCTTGTAGCGAGGAAGCCGATGGGCTCGATGCCCAATCCACCGCCAGCGCCGCCGCCGGTACCTTCGCCTTTGGCTTTGCCATTCTGATCTCCTTTTCCTTCCCCTGCGCCGTATCCGAGGCCGATACCGAATCTGATCACCGGGACGCAGGTAAATTCTCCCAGTTGGAAGGACTGTCCGACGACCGTCTCGGTCTTTGCCTCGGTGCGCAGGAACTCGGTCAGCTTTTGGATCGTCTCATCAAAATTTAGTGCCATGGTAGTTGTATTTAGTGATTGAAAGATCAAATTATCCATGCTGCGAGGAGGCGCCATGGTTTGGCGCTGATCTGCAGGTTTATGTAGCTGTCGCTCTCAAAATTGATGCGGATCGTCCGTTGGGCGGGCAGGGGGAGATAGTTCAGAGGGTAGAGCCAGGCGTTGAATACTGGGTCGCCGGTATCGAGCGCGAGGTCGAGGACGTCGATGCGGCAATTTTTCAGGACGCGGATGATCCGGCTGGTGGCCGGTCTTCTGTGGCGTTTTCTTTTTGGTTTGCTTTTGCGTGGTTTGCGGTGCGGCGCTGATGCGGGAGACCAGGTGCGGTGGAATAAGGGCGTCCTTATTTCCAGTGTTATAGTATCCTGTTCGCAGGTCGCGTTAAAGGTAAAGATCGTCTTCCAGTCGATGGTCAACTGTGGCAGCCGCGTATCCAGCCGCAGAATGACGTTTGACAGCAGCGGCCACGACAGCAGCAGAAGAATAGATGTGAAGACGTACAAAAAGACCATGATACAAAAATACCGGCGGGCGGCGCTATCGACAATGACCATACTCAGCGGGTGTGATGATATGGCTCATGGCATTTGGCGGGTGGTCGATTGATATTTGGTGTTATGAAGAAGCTGGTTCTTTTTTGCCTGTTGCTGCCGTTAACGGTGGCTGCCCAGTCAGGGTGGCCGCGGACCATCGCAGCGGCCAACGGTGCGGTGATCCGGGTCTATCATCCTCAGCCGGACTCGTTTGCCGGAAATATGTTGAAGATGAGGGCCGCTTTTTCGATCACCGGGAAGGGCGGGGAGACGCGATATGGTTCTTTTGTGTCTCTCAATATGGTGGAGACTGACCGGAATGAAAGGACGCTGTCGTTGCTGGGCAGCAATGTGCTTTCTCTGCGTTTTTCGGAGTGGATGGCGGCCGATAGTATGGAAGATTTGAAGGAGACGATCGAATGTGGGTTGCCGGGGATAGGTGCTGATATTTCTCTCGACAGGCTGATCGCGTTCATGGACAGGCCGGGAAGGCCGGAGGAGCGCGTCCGTCTGGATAATACCCCGCCGCGGATATTCGTTGCCGAGAGGCCGTCGATGCTGGTGGTTATGGATGGGGCGCCGAAATTCAAAATAAACAAGGATTGGGGCATCAGGGTGATCGCGAATAGCCCTTATGCCATTGCGGAATCGACTGACGGATGGTTCTATCTTTATGGCAAGCACCGGTGGTATATTGCTCCGATGCCTCTGGGGCCATATCTGCACAGCGGCTATTTTCCGAGGGACTTGCTATGGATGAAGACTGATATCGATGATCTTAACAAGGAAAATGAAGTTTTTGCGGATACGCTGCGGGAAGAATTTGGCGGTGAGCGGGACATCGTCGTGAGTACGGTACCAGCCGAGCTGGTTCAGACGCAGGGTCCGCCCGTTTACAGGCCAATATCGGGGACGAGTCTGCAATATGTGACCAACACGGATAATGACATTTTTTTGGATACCCTTCAGCGAAAGTATTATGTACTCTTGTCGGGGCGATGGTTCCGTAGTGATCATCTCAACGGCAGGTGGGTATATGTATCGTCCGACTCTTTGCCGCAGGGGTTTGCCGATATTCCTGAAGGTTCGCCTAAGGACAGGGTGCTGAGCTGCGTAGCTGGTACGGCAGCTGCGGAGGATGCCCTGCTGGATGCGGAGATACCGCAGACGGCGCGGGTGAGCAGGGCGGCGAAGGCCGAGGTCAGCTATGATGGCGTGCCGCAGTATGCGGCGATAAGGGGGACGCATTTGCAGTATGCGTTGAACAGCAGCGTGCCGGTATTCGTGTCGGGTGGCAGGTATTATTGCATTGACAGGGCGGTCTGGTTTGTTGCGGCGGGGCCTTCGGGGCCATGGAGTATAGCGGTGAGCCGGCCGGAGGAAGTTGGGCTGATCCCACCGGACTGCCCTGTATACAATTGCAAATTTGTCTATGTCTACAGCGAGGCTCCCGACTATATCATGACGGGCTATACGAGCGGCTATCTCGGATCATATGTGCAGGGCGGTACGGTAGTATATGGCACCGGCTATTATTACCCGTCGTGGACCGGGGGTGTCTCTTTTCCCCGGGCGTGGACCTGGGGTTTCAATATGTGGTTCAACCCCTGGCTTGGATGGATGCGGGGATATGACTACAGTCCCGACTGGCTCAATCCGGGAGCTGCCTGGGAGCAGGGTTTCTGGAAGAGCGGTTGGTGGGGAGCTTTGTCCTACAGGCCGCCTTTTTTCGGTCACCGGTTTGCAGGGCTTGGGATTTACGGCCGTGATACCCGGCAGATGGCGCGGGGCGATTTCAATAACAATATTTATCTCACGCGTCCGGACGTATATAGCCAGCCGGCGCCGGAAAGCATTTTTACCGACCGGTCGGGTAATATATACCGGGATGAGGGTGGCGGTTCGTGGTCGATCCGCGATGGGAATGCCTGGAGGGTCATCGGCTCCGGCGACGCCCGCGCGCGGGTTTCCCTGGGCAAGTTGGAAAACAGCCGGCAGCGGAGTGAGATGCGGCTAAGAAATCTGAGAAATCTATGAGCAAGTCTAACTTCCGGCGAGGCCTGGTATCTTCCGGAAGAGGATCAGCTGCGTACGGCGGCGGCCCTGTCAGATGGTGGCGTTCTATGGTTTTGCTCCTGAAGAAGGAGGGGGTATTCAAGGAGGACCTGGAGGCAATATTGGGACCGAGGGCGTGATGATGAGGTGGCTATTTTTTTCTGTTCAGGCTAAGGATGGGTACTACTTTGGAAAGTATCTGGCTGGAGCGGCTTCTGTGGCCTTCGAGCCAGCTGTGTTTTTTGGGAAGGACGAGCAGGAGGTCGGCGGCGTGTGATCTCAGATATTCGGCGATCCCTTTTGCGACGTCGGACTGTCTTATGAAGGTGATGGCGGGGGCGAATGTGCCAGGGATGCCATTCCAGGATTGGAATGCTGCCGAGAGATTGTCGGCGCTGGCCTGGCCGTCTACCAGGACGTGGAGGGCGACGTAGCGGGGGGAAAAGGCGCTGGTGAAGGCTTCGAGAATAGGCCTTGCGTTAACGATGCCTGTGTGAATGTCTTCATGGTCGCAAGCGATGAGGACGTTGCGAATGCTATGAAAGCAGGCGTGTTCGGGGACTATCAATAGCGGGTAAGGGAGCTGGCGTATTTTGTCGATCGAGCTTGATCCCTTGAGAATATTTTCCAGCGAGCTTTCGGAAGAGCCGCAGACGATAGTGAATGGCTTTATCTCCTTGCAGAATGCTGCGAGGCGATCGTGCAGATATCCTGTTTCCAGGTCGGTGGCTATTCGGATCCTTTTTTTCGACCGGGCTGACAGCTCTTCCGATAATTTTTGCAGCAGCTCGAGGCAGCTATTGACGATCTCATCATGGATGCAGGCGGACATTTCGCTGAGAGATGCTTTAGGCAATTCGAGGACATTGACCAGGTGGATATCCATTCCCAGGGCAGGGCCATGTCCGTTGCATAGCAGGCTGCATTTGCCGCGTTGGCTGTGAAATTGACCGTTACGACTATCGATCTCATAGCTGGTAGTATTACGGGTGAGCGACAAAAACGGGTAGTCTGTGATCGCGCAGGACCTCCTCGGCGAAACTGGGTTTCGTTGCGTAGGAGAAGGGAGATCTGCCGTATGAACCGGATATTAGCATGACGTGCTGCCGTTCGCCTATCCAGGTGGCAAAATACTCTGCTGCCTTGAAGTGTAGCTTGCTGAAGCCCATGCAGCTGAAATGCCGTCTTGAATAGCGCCTGAGGTGCTCCAGCTCGGGGATGCCGTTGGAGGTTTCTTCGTTCACGTAGACCACTTCCGTGGGTAGGTCGGTCAGGTGGGGGAAAAGATAGCTGAACTGCTTGATGGCGAATATGCTTTCCCTGGTACCATCATAGGCGATAAAGAGATGGTTGGAAGGGGAGAAGTCTTCGGGAACGACAAGGACCGGGCATTCTGCGTAGTGGAGGGCCTCGCTGAGGAAAGTATTCGGCTGTCTTTCCTGCAGACCGTTGCAGAAAAGCTGGCTGCTGAGGAGGACGAGGTCGGAGAAACGGGTTTCCTTTGCAAAGGCGGTCTTGTCCCAGGGGCCGTCGTTGTCATGAATGCTGTGGAGTATATGGTGTTGTTCGCACTGGTCGGAAAATATTTTCTTGCTAGTGGTGGTGTCTTTGTCGCCATCCTGGTGGAAGAAGAGGCCTGTTGTGCTGAGAAGTTCTTCATGCTGCAGGGACCGGAGGAAATTAAAAGCGCCCTGGGGGTAGTTACTGCCGGAGCAAACAAAGAGTACCTGTTTCATGGTATTTTGGCTTGAATTGTTATTAAAGGATCATATCGGCGTCCTATGGATGCTGTAAAACTAGTTTTGGCGGCCGGTGTGGGCACTAACTTTTGTCAGTGGCGGCCATGAGATTTATCACGTCTTCTTTTTGGCAGAGGGAGGTGCCAGGGTGGAGGGTGGCTGCTGCGCCGCATATACAGCCATAAGAGACGGCTTCTTTGAGGGGTTTGCCCGCGTGCAGGGCGAGCACGATCCCGGCTACCATACTGTCTCCGGCGCCTACGGTGCCCCTTACGTTGACGGGTGGGGCGGCGATCTGTTGTGCGCCATCTTTTGTCACGAGGAGGGCGCCTGCGGGTCCCATGGAAACTACGACTACCTGGCAGTATCCTTTTGCGATAAGGTTTTTGGCGAGGTCTTTTATCAGGCTTTCGTCATCACTTTCTTCAGCGATCGTGAGTAATTCATGGATGCTTGGTTTGATGAGGTAGACGCCGTTCTTTATAGCGTCTTTCAGCGCTGAGCCCGGGACATCTACGATCAGTCTGCAGCTCTTTTTTTGAGCCAGGGCAGACAACCGGCTGAAGATGTCTGTCGTCATGCCGGGAGCGAGGCTGCCGCTTATGATCAGGTATTCCAGCGTAGCCTGTCTTTCAATGAATCCCAGGATGTTCTCTATATCTGTTCTTTCGAGGGATGGCCCTGGCATGTTCAGCTGGTATTGAAGGCCGGTTGAGTTGTCGGTTACGATCGTGTTGCAGCGGGTGTCGCCGGCGATGGGTATGACAGCTGACCGGACATCTTCTGCGTCCAGCATTGTTCTAAGCTGGGTTCCGGTGGAGCCTCCTGCAGGATAGAGAGCGATGGCGTCGCCGCCGAGGCGGGTGATAGCTCTGGCCACGTTGATACCGCCGCCGCCAGGGTCGAAATTGGGGGAGGAGCACCTCAGCTTGCACCCGGGCCTTAGCGCCGGCACCGACGTATACTGGTCGATACAGGGGTTGAATGTAACGGTAAGGAATGCAGGCATGGGCATCGGTTTAGAGCAGTTCGGATGCAATGTCTCTGGCGTGGTCGTTTTGTTGCTTGAGCGTCCATTCTCTGCTCATGCTCGTCTCCAGCCAGAAATTTCCGCTCTTGCGATAGACCTGGACCGAGGTCCCGAACAGGTGACCCAGGGAGGTCTCCAACTCGCTGACCTTGAGGTGGTCGGACAACCGAATGTCTTTTTCAAGGAGTGCTGAGGCGCATTCCCGGATGTGATCTTCGGTATCGAGTCTCCCGGTATCGAGCGTTGATGCGGGTTCGCGGCCGCTCTTGCGAAATACTATTTTTAAAAAAGGGTAGGCCCGACTGAACTCCTCCTGCACCTTTTGGATCAGCTGCTGCCGGATCTCTTGATGTATTTTCATAATTTGTGTTCCCATAACAAAAGTATTGTTCGCTGGAGCGGCGGCTGTGATCTTTGACAGGCCTAACCATGATTTTCGTCATATCGGGTTTGAGGGTAGGATCAAGGTTCTGCGATCTGCATTACGATCCTTCCCTGTATCTCGCCTTTTTTCATTTCGTCGAATATTGGGTTGATGTCTTCGAGCTTTGCTTTGTGGACCGTGGCTCTGACCCTTCCTGCGACCGCAAAGTCGATGGCTTCCTGCAGGTCCTGGCGGGTTCCGACGATGGAACCCCTGACGGTATACCGGTTCAGCACAGTATCGAAGATGGGCAGGTCAAAGCTGCCGGGGGGCAGGCCATTCAGGGAGATGGTTCCTTTGCGTCTCAGTGCGTAGATGCCTTGCCGGAAGGCGATGGGGGAGACGGCGGTGACGAGCACACCGTGCATGCCGCCTGTCTCTTTCTTCAGGTACTGGCCGGGGTCCTGTTTTTTTGCGTTGACCACGAGGCTGGCACCGAGGCTTTTGGCGAGCTCGAGCTTGTCGTCTGCGATGTCGATAGCGGCTACCTGCAGGCCCATGGCTTTGGCATATTGGACGGCGAGGTGACCCAGTCCGCCGATGCCGGATATGGCGACCCACTGACCCGGTCTGGTATCCGTCTCTTTTAGACCCTTGTATACCGTAACGCCTGCGCAGATGATCGGCGCCATCCCGATGAAGTCGATGTTGGCAGGGAAGCGACCAACGTAGCGAGCGTCGGCGATGACGTATTCGGCATAGCCGCCGTCTACGCTGTAGCCGCCGTTCTGCTGCTGTTCGCAGAGCGTTTCCCAACCGGTGATGCAGTATTCGCAGCATCCGCAGGCGCTGTATAGCCAGGGTACGCCGACGATGTCGCCTTCCTTGACGTTCCTGACGTCGGGTCCGAGGGCTGCGACATAGCCGATGGCTTCGTGACCGGGGACCAGTGGCAGTTTCGGCTTGACGGGCCAGTCGCCGCTGGCGGCGTGGAGGTCTGTATGGCAGACTCCGCTGGCGATGACTTTTACGAGTATTTGGTTGCTGGCCGGTCTGCCGACTGGCAGCTCTTCTATTTTAAGCGGCTGTCCGAATTCGTGGACAACTGCTGCTTTCATTTTTGTTGGTAGCATTTGATCTTGTTTTAGTTGATTACCTGGCGCATGCAGAGGATGAACTGGACGTCGATCGATTGGTCGACGCGGATGAGACCTCCCATTTTTTGTGGGGGCTGCAGGCCAAAGTCGGAGAAGCAGAGCCGGCGGCTGCCGGTGAGTTGAATGGTCTCGGCGTCTTCTCTCGAGGATGCGTATTCCATTTCGAATTGTTTGCTGACTCCTGCCAGCTCGATGACCACCTGCCCTGTCAGCGTCTCCGGCCTTGGGCCGAAGGCGGGCATTCTTTCCAGATTGAGGAAGGTGATCTTTAGCTGGGGATATTGTCTGTACTGCAGTGTTCTTTTGAACTCGCCCGTCATGACCCGGTTGCGGCAGTCGAAGTCTCCGACGTTGATGCGGAGGACTCCGCAAAGAGGAATGCCGGCTGTTTTGTCGCGGCATCCCTCGTTGAGAAGCGTTATGGTGTCTGGTTCGCCGTATTGGGCTATGCCGCAGGAGAACCGGTTGATATTGGTTCGGCCGTTGATGCTCAGGGTGCTGCTTTTTTGGACGATCCAGGTGGTTTTGGCCCGGGTATTCCATTCCGGGAATGTGGCCCGGATTGGCGCTGTCGCCGGCCCCGGCGTGGATGCCGGGTGACCGGTGAGCAGGAGGCCGAGGGGAAGCAATGTTATCAGAAGGTTGAGACTTGACATAATCCAGGGATTGTGTGCGTATTCGATCGGACTAGAAACCTACGGTCGCGGCGATCACGTAGCCGTAGAACTTTCCGGAGTTGCGATAGTCTGCAGTCGGGAAGTCGAGGTAGCTCTGGGTGACCCATTCGCCTTTCAGCAGTACCTTCCTGGTCAGGAACCAGCCACCGGCTGCGGCGAACCGGTTGATCGTTATAGGATTGCTGATCCCTTTCAGCTCGGCCGTTACGCCGTTGTAGCGGGCGCCGATGAAGAGATTCTCGTTGTGGCCAAAGCGGTAGACGCCGTCGACGGCATACTGGTTGAACTGTCTGTCGGATGTTTCGGTCGTGCCGCGGCCCTGGGCGTGCTCAAAGGTGCCGAAGAGCTCGAAGCCGCCTATTTTGGCAAAGCCATTCAGCATGAGGGCGTCGACCTTGTAGCCGAAGCCGGGGTTCAGGCGGCCCGAGAAGCCGTCGCCTTCATAGGCGCTGGTTCCGCTGGCGGGGACTGTATATGGTTTTTCCATTACCATCCAGTAGCTGGAGCCGGCGCGGTCGCCGAAGAACAGGTCGTTGCTGGGCGAGCTGCTGATATGATAATAGGACGCGGATGCGCGAAGGCGTATGAGCTGGGATACCTGGCGGTCGATGCCGATCTTTCCATAGAGGGCCGGGTTCTTACGGATATTTCCGTTCTGTGTGGTCTGGGCGACGGAGTCGATGCTGGCTTTCAGCATGCCGTTGGTGAGGCCGACCATTCCGAATACGCCTTTGTTCTGGACGTATACTTCACCGCCGATCTCCGTTGCGAAGGCGTCGACGATATAGTTTTCGATAAAGGGGTTGTAGAACGCGTGGCCGCCGTCTGTCCTGCGGAAGTGCTGGTCACCGTAGTTGATCTCCATCTGACCCAGCTTGATCGTGGTGTATTTCATGATATCCTGCCATACCTGTCCTTTGAACGGCAGCTTGTCGAACTGCAGGTAGCCGCCTCTAACCCAGGTCTCATTGTGGTGTCGGCTAGACAGATATAAGCTCAGGTTCAGGTGGATGCCATCGGCCAGGAGGAAGTCAGTATACAGGTTGGCCATGGCCTGGTTGAATCCCGGGGACAATTTATACAGGCCGTTGTTCGATCCGGATTTGCCCATGTAATTCTCGTCTTTCAGGCTTTGGAACTCCTGGGTAAAGCCTGCGCCCAGCCGGATCTTTGCGCCGTCGAAGATAGCGGTGTCCTTCTTTGTTTCGAAGGTGTTGATGCCGGACTGGTCGTATGGCCGGAGGCTGGGTATCTTACCCTGTAGCGTCTGTGCGTGCAGGGCGACGGGCGCGAGGCCCGCGAGAAGCAAAGAATAAGCGATGTTTTGGAAGATGCGTTTCATAAAATGAAATTTGAAAGGTTGTTAATATTATTTTGGTTTAGGATCTTTTCAATAGCATGGTGAAGGTGATGACAACGTCGCTGCCTGTCTTGATCGTGCCGAGCATGAATGTCGGCGGGACGATGCTGAATTCGGGCATGTTGATCTTTTGTGTGCCGGTGACGGTGATCGTGTTGTCCGGGTTGGTTTTGCAAGTGGCCAGGATCTCTTCTTGTTTTGTCGTGCCTGCGATGCTGAGGCTGCCCGAGCATTTTACCGTGGATGTCCCGTTGGCGGCGGGACTGACGGTTGCTGACGTCAGGGTGTAGGTGATGGTCGGGTTCTTGTCGGTCTTGAGCGCCTTATAGGCGTTGTTGTCCATGCCGGTGTGGTCGCTTTTCAAGCCGATGGCGGGAGTGGAAAAGGTCATCGTCTGGACGCCGGCGATGCTGCCGGAGGGGTTGAGCAGGAACAGGGCGTTACAGTCTGCCTTGACGGACTTCATTGTCCAGTCGTGGAGCGTGGATGTGCCGCTGACCACAAGGTCGACCGAGCTACCGGTATAGCGTACCTGCGCGGATGACATCAGGGATAATAGTTGGTATGACAGCAGGATCAATAGTGTTTTTCCTGCTGCCAGAGTAGGTCTGGCATTCATGGTGAAAAATTTTACTTGAGAGGCGTTATTGTTTTTGACGGAGTAAAAGTATACCGGGATGGACAGCCGAAATATGACGATTATCAGAATGGGGACTGATTTGTCACCGGATGGTTGTCATGGTTAGTTCGGGAGCGGGAGTGCGATGGAATTGGGGTGATTGAACGGGAAAAGGGGGCCTATGCCCCCTTATTGTTTTTGAATTGCCCGGACGGTAGATTCTCCCCGGTCGGAAACCAGCTGAACGAAGTATTGGCCGCTGGAAAGTCCTGACAGGTTCAGGGGGATCAGCTGGGAGGAGGAAATGACGGTGATGGACTGCTGCATCAACTGCCTGCCCTGAATGTCGATTATGCGTACCTGTAGCCGGGTATCCTTCTCCGCCAGGAGCTCGATATTCCAGGACGATCCCGTGGCCTGGTAAAGTCGCCCGATCGACCAGCTGGTGGGGATATTCGAGATTGCGACTATCGGTGAGTAGTCGTCTGCCAGGCCGGGTTCCGAGATCTTTATCCGGTAATAGCTCTTCCCTGAAAGGGGGGTCTGGTCGGTCCAGGTATAGTCGTGAGCCGTCTGGCTGCCGGTAGCCGGTATCTGCACCTGGTCGCTAAACGACGTTCCATCGGCGCTGCGCTGGACGACAAAAACGGGTTCGCCGGTCTGGTCCATTCCGGTCCAGCTCAGCAGTACTTTTTGCTGTTGGCTGACGGCGGTAAACCCGGTCAGGGTAATTGGCAGGGGAGTGGTTAGCACGACGTTGGAGTCCCTTGCGATCCCGAAAAGCACGCGATGGCCCGCATTGTTGACGTGGGTGCCATCGTAATTATAGACGGGATTGATGTTCAGCGAATCTGCCGCAACGATGCCGTTGTAGAAATTCAGGGCATGGTGGCCGAATCGGTCGAGGATCAAATTTCTTTCAGCCTTGAGCAGCTGTTTTTGATCGGTGGTGAAGGAGGTCCTGGGCTGGGTTGTCGTGATGAAACAGATCTTGCCGGCATTGACAACGGTATTGTAGATCGTCTGCAGGTTGGAAAGGGTTTGTTCCGGAGTATAGCCAAAACCTACGTCATTGGTAGGATAGTTGACGGTGACGACGTCCGCGTGATAGAGCTGCAAAGCTGCGGTCACATTGAACTGGGTGGTAACTGTGGTCCCGTCGGGTCTGACCGTCCCGGTAGGCATTCCGTCATAGGTGGTTGTCCCGCTGCGACCCAGGTTGATCAGGGTGTCAATAAGCCCCAGTCCCTTATAGTATCTTTTGAGGATGCTCGCCCAGCAGCTGTCGGGCGGGTCATTGGGATTGGTTGGATTGGGATTGGGTGTGGCGCCTTGTCCGGCGGTGGTAGAAGAGCCGATGGCTACAATGATCTTGTGCTGGGCGGTCGCTGATGCAACCAGGCTTACCCAGCATAATAGCAAGAGTATCTGACGCATAACGGGTCAATTTTTTGGGTTGAAGCAATAGAAAAGGGAGAACGGATCAAGGCGAATAGCTGAAGTTACCCCGATGGCAGCCCTTAAGACGTGACGGAAGTCAACAGGGGACCTGATTCTTTTCGCTGGTCTAGTAGGCTAGTTTTTTCTTTTGCTGTTTTTCCAGCTTTCGGAAGTAGCCCCTGAAGAGGAAATTATGTTTCAGGGCTTCCATGTCCTGGCTGAAGGCGTCGGTCCCTTTTTGGATGTTTTCGAGGCTGGAGTTGACGCGGTTGAGCATGGCGGTGTCCCTGAGCAGTGCCGTGACGGTGCCTTTGCCGTTGGTCAGGTTCTCGTGGAGGTCATTTACGGTGGCGTTCAGTCCTTCCGCTGCGGCGCCGGCCTGCATGCCTGCCAGGCGGAGATTCTCGAGGGTTGCGGTCAGCTTGTTTGCGAAGGCGGAGTCGGCCAGCAGGGTACCGGCGGCTCCTTTGCCCTGTCTGACGTCGCTGATGAGGTCGCGGAGGTCACTGGTGAGCTGGTCCGTGTTGGCGCTGGCCTGGCGGATATGGGCAAGTGCCGAACGGGTGTTGGCGGGGAGGCTGCTGTCGTTGAGCAATCGCCATAGGGCCGCGCTGGTGTTGATCCTTTGAACGGTCTGTTTGAGGGCTTCGGAGATCGTCGCGACGTTATCGTTAGTTTTCGAGAGCGTTTGAAGCATCTCGTCGGTGTTGACTATGTGGCGGGTTATCAGCATATCTCCTTCCCCGGCTGCGGGGGCATTGGTCTTCCCCGGCGTGATATTGATGATCCGGTTGCCGATGAGGCCTTCTGTGCCGATGGAGGCTATTGCATCCGAGTGGATATACGGCTTCAGGTCATTGTTGATCAGCATGACCACTTCGATGGTGGTGTCGTCGATGATTCGGATCGAGCCGACCGTACCTGCCTGGATGCCGGAGAATCGGATATTATTCCCTTTCACCAATCCGCTGATCTCGGTAAATCTTGCTTTTAGCTTATAGCTGGAGCCGAACATGTTCTGGTTCTTTCCGATGATATAGAGGGTCAGTATAAAGAGGAACAACCCTGAGAGGACCAGGAGGCCGAGCTTTACGTTACTATTGGTTTGGGTTGCCATGGCTGGTGGGTTTATTCAAAAAATTGTCGAATCTGCGGGTCCGGAGATTTTTGCAGCGCATCGTATTTTCCTTCTGCGTAGCATTTGCCGTTGATCAGGATGGCGACCCTGTCCGAGGTCTTTTTGACGCAGTGCATATCGTGGGATATGATGATGGAGGCGGAGTGGTATTTTTTCTGGATATCGACTATGAGTGCGCTGATCTCACGTCCGGTTACGGGGTCGAGTCCGGTGGTCGGTTCGTCATACAGGATGATCTCGGGCTTCAGGATGAGCGTTCTGGCGAGGGCGATGCGTTTGCGCATGCCGCCGGACAGCTCTTCGGGCATCATGTCGACGGTGTGGGCGAGGCCCACGTTGTCAAGCACTTCCATGACGAGGCTATCCATTTCCTGCTGTGACATTTCGATCCAGTGGCGGCGCAGAGGGAATTCAAGGTTGGCCCTCACCGTCATTGAGTCGTACAGGGCGTTGCTTTGAAAAAGGAAACCGACTTTGGCACGGATACGGTCCAGCTCGTCGTGGTCCATGTCTGGGATATTCTTTCCAAATACGAGGATGGTGCCGCTATCCGGCCGGAGCAGTCCGATGATGCATTTGATCAGCACCGATTTGCCTACGCCGGATTTCCCCAGGATGACGATGTTCTCTTCTTTTCCGACGGTGAGGTTGAAGTCATCGAGGACGATGTTGGAGCCAAAACGTTTACAGAGGTGTTCTATTGTGATGACGGCTTCCCGGGAAGGGGGAGGCTTTTGCGTCATGATGTCATATGTTTGGTTGTGCGGCATTTTGTCTAGTTGAGTCCCAGCAGGTCGGTGATCTGAACGACTATCAGGTCAAGGATGAAGATGAGGATGGATGACATTACTACTGCAGAGTTGGCGGCTCTGCCTACGCCTTCGGTGCCTTTGCTGGAATTGTAGCCCTTATAGCTGCCAATGACACCGACTGCGAAGCCGAAGAAGAATGTTTTTATAAAGGCCGGGATGACGTCCCCGAATCTGAAATTGTCGATGATCTGCCGGAAGAAGAGGTCAAAGCTGGTTGTGGACCGGATGTTGACGCCTATAAATGCGCCAAATAGGGAGATGCCGTCGCCAAGGATGACCAGGAGCGGCAGCATCAGCGTTGAGGCGGTGACTCTTGTCACTACCAGGTATTTAAAGGGGTTGGTACCGCTGACCTCCATCGCATCGATCTGTTCTGTGACCTTCATCGAGCCGAGCTCGGCGCCCATGCTGCTGGCGATCTTTCCGGCGAAGATCAATGCTGTAATGACAGGGCCGACCTCGCGGACGATGGCGATCCCTACCATTACGGGCAGCTGCGATTCGACGCCGTATTGAACCAGGGAAGGGCGCAGCTGCATGGTCAGGACGAGACCCATAATGAACCCGGTGAGGCCGACCAGCGGAAAAGAATTGACGCCGATGATGTAGCACTGGCGGACCAGCTCCCGCAGCTCGAACCTGGGTCGGCCTCCCTGGATGAAGTAGCGGCCGACGAAGCGGGACAGCTCGCCTGTTTCGCCGAGGAACCGCTTTAATTTGATCGACTGCTGGTTCATGATGGTTCAGTGACCGGCCTCCTTTCCGCTTTATTGATGTTGTCGATACCCTTTAGCAGTGCGTCCTCATTGAACGAAATGCTGTCGATGCCCTGTTCGACGAGGAAGCGGGCAAATTCGGGGAAGTCGCTGGGCGCCTGGCCGCAGAGGCCGATCTTTATGCCGGAAGCTTTTGCGGCGGCGATCATGTTGGCGATCATCTTTTTTGCCGCTTTATTCTGTTCGCTGAAAAGCGGGGCGACGAGCGAGGAGTCGCGGTCGATACCGAGGGTCAGCTGGGTCAGATCGTTGGAGCCGATGGAGAAGCCGTCGAAGATCCCGGCAAATTCGTCCGCGAGAAGCACGTTGCTGGGTATTTCGGCCATGACATAGATCTCCAGTCCATTGACGTGCTGCTGCAGGCCGTTGGTCTTCATTACTTCAACGACCTTTTCTCCCTCTTCGACGGTACGGCAGAAGGGGATCATGACCTTGATGTTGGTGAGGCCCATCTCTTCCCTCACTTTTCGGATGGCTTCGCATTCGAGGCGGAAGCCGTCTTTGTAGAGGTCGTGGTAATAACGGGATGCACCGCGGAAGCCCAGCATCGGGTTCTCTTCCTTTGGTTCGAAGGCGAGGCCGCCGATGAGGTGGGCGTATTCGTTGGTCTTAAAATCGCTGGTACGGAGGATGACGTCCTTTGGATAGAAGGCTGCGGCAATGGTGGCGATGCCTTCGGCCAGTTTGTCTACAAAGAAGAGGGTCTTGTCGTCGTAGCCTCGCGTGAGCTCTTGAATTTGTTGGCGGGTCTTCTCGTCTGTCAAGGTATCGAACATAATGAGGGCCATCGGGTGGATGCCGATGTGATGGGTGATGATGAATTCCATGCGGAGCAGACCTACGCCGGCATTGGGATAGAAGGACAGCTGGAACGCTTTGGCGGGGTCGGCAGTGATCAGCATGGGCCTGGTACGGGCGGGCAGCCTGATCTGGCTGAGGTCGATATCCTTCTCTTCCCATTCGGCCTTTCCGCGGTAGACAAAGCCGGTCTTTCCTTCACAGCAGGAGACGGTGATCGTCTCGCCATCTTTTATGTTTGTAGTGGCGCTGCCTGCCCCCACGATTGCGGGAACGCCCAGCTCTCTGGCGACGATAGAAGCGTGGCTGGTGCGTCCGCCTTTGTTGGTGACGATGGCGGCTGCTTTTTTCAGCAGGGGGTCCCAGTCGGGGCTGGTGATATCCGTGACGATGATGTCGCCGTGCTGCAGATCGCCGGCGTCCTGCGGACTGTTGAATATCTTCGCCCTGCCGCACACGATCAGTTCGCCTACGGCCTGTCCAGTGACGAGGCACTCGCCTTTATTTAGTAGCGTATACTCTTTGGCAAGAAAGGGGTTCTTCCCGGAATGGACAGTTTCCGGTCTGGCCTGGACGATAAATAATTGGCCCGTCACGCCGTCTTTGGCCCATTCGATGTCCATGGGACGTCCGTAGTGTTCTTCTATCGTCAATGCCCATCGGGCGAGAAGGGTTAGCTCTTCTGGCTCGAGCACGTAAACTGCGCGTTTTTCCGGGGGCGTATCCCGGTTGATGGTCCCATCATTGTCATACACCAGGGTTTTTTCTTTTGCGCCCAGTCTCTTTTGCAGAACGGGGTATTTGTTTTGTTTCAGCGAAGGTTTGAAGACCAGGAACTCATCGGGTGTAGACTGTCCCTGGACGATATTCTCTCCGAGGCCCCAGACGCCGGATAGGTGGATGACGTCGCGGAAGCCGGATTCAGGGTCCAGGGTGAACCCGACGCCTGAGCAGGCCAGGTCGGCGCGGACCATTTTCTGGATGCCTACGGAGAGCGCTACGTTCTCGTGGGAGAAGTGGTTGTCTTCGCGGTATTTTATGGCTCTGTCGGTATACAAAGAGGCGTAGCAGCGCTGTACGGTTTTGAGGAGCGCTTCTTCTCCGGAGATATTTAAGAATGACTCGTGCTGGCCGGCGAAGCTGGCGTCGGGCAGGTCTTCGGCTGTGGCGCTGCTGCGGACGGCGACGCTCAGGCGGCCGGTGTCTGCACTCATGCCACCGGGGATGTCGGCGCTCAACTGGCGATAGGCGGCGAGGATGGCCGCCGTCAGGTCGGCCGGCAAGGTCGACCGCAGGAGAAGGGTCCTTGCTTTGAGGCCGATGTCTGCCAGGTTGGAGAAATCTTTGCGGTCCAGGGTTTTTAGCAGTGCTGCGAGGCTTTCGGCGATGCCGTTGGTTATCAGGAATAGCCGGAAAGCGTCAGCCGTGGTGGCGAAGCCGTCGGGAACCAGGATGCCTTTTGCCGACAGCTGCGAGAACATTTCGCCCAGGGAGGCGTTCTTTCCGCCTACGATCGGGATATCTGTCAGCCGGATGTCTTTGAACGGCCTGATATATTGGTCCATGAGAGTGCAAATTTCCCGGCAAGGTATCCTATGGGCGTAATTTGAAGCATGAGGCCGGTCAATTCCGACTATGACAAGGGTCAGGCGGCCGGGATCATGAAGCCTTTGCCGGGAGATGGATCGGGACCATGAAGATATTTCCTTTTCCGTTGAAAAGGCCGTTCATTTCTTTTAGCAGGCCGTCGTAGTCGAGGGGAAGTGTTTTGGGGTCTCTTTTATAATAGCCTGCTATCCTGTTGGAGGTGAAGTAGAGTGTTTTGCCGTCGGGGGAGAGGGTGGGATCGTAGATGGAACTGCCGTCGCTGGCGGCGAGGCCGAGAGGCTGGCCTTTTGTCCAGGTATTGTCCATTTGCCTGTAGCTTATATACAGGTCGTTGCTGCCGACAAAGATGATATAGCTTTCGTCTTGCGCGATCAGCGGGTCGCTGACTTCTTCGTCGCCGTTGAGGAGGAGCGGCTGTGGGTCGCCGTAGTGGTCGCCTTTTTGTTGGACATAGTAGCTTTTGGCTTTGCCGGCTTTGTCGCGCCGGGGGGAAAAGAAGAACAGGTTGCCGGAGCGGCTCACGGTCGGGGCATAGTTGCCGACACCGTCAAGGTTGAAGGAGTCCTTTATGTATTGCGGCTCGGACCATTTATCGCCACTTTCGTGGCTGGAGTACCAGATATGGGTCTGGCGTTTGAATTTATTGTCGCCCGTGGTGTCGAGGGGTCGGTTGGAGACGAAATAGATCTTTTTCCCGTCGGGTGAAAGGAAGGGGTCCCAGTCACCCCAGTGACCGGAGAAGGAGATGACCCGGGGTTTGGACCAGGTGTTGCCGGGGGCTTTTTTTGAATAGCATATCTCCATGGAGATGGTGCCCTGGGCAAAGAATACGGTGTTGCCGTCGGGGGTGAAGGTGGCGGCGACCTCTTCGAATGGCGTTGATACGACGCCGGGGGCGAAGATCTCGGGTTTTGTGGTGGTGTCGATGGGGGTGATTTTTTGGGCTATTATGTTGGTGGAGATAAGGATGGTGAACAGAAGGACTGGGTTGCGCATGGCTGTCGTGTTGTGGTGGTTGACCAAAATACGGGAAATGGGGGTTTGGGCCCGTGGGAATTCAATGGTTGGCCGGGGTGGTTCAATGGATGGTCAGCATCCATTTCCAGGCAGGCTTTACCAGGACATGTATACCCTCAAAATCAAATTCATCTTCTTCATCGGAAGTAATTATCCACCCTTCCTTAGCCTGGCAGAATTCGCAGGCTTTCAATAAACCTCTCAATTCCCTTTGTCGAGTTGGTAAGTCTGTAAGGGACCATGAGACCTGAATTGGCAAGGTGGCAATACCCTCGGCATAGATGATAAAATCACACTCGACTGTGTTATCTGAATAATAGAAGATGTTTTGGTTGTAAATATTCCCGAATCTGCGATACAATTCCAGGAACAAGGCATTTTCCATGAGCATCCCCTTATTCTGTCCATATTGCGCGCTGTTGGCATTTAGAAGGCCGCTATCCAGCCAATATATTTTTTTGTCAGATTTTTCTCTCTTACTATCTGAAAAATCGAATTTGCTGATACGTTTAAACAGGTAAGCGTTTTCCGCCATATCCATCGCATCGTATACACTATTGATTCCCACACTGTATTGGTGGGCTTTTAGGTGGTTATACAAACGGCGGATACTGACTGTTTTTCCAATGGTTGTTGCAGCCTGACGATAAAGATTGCGTAGGTAAGAATAGTTAGACAGCTGATTGTACTCTATTATGTCCCGTAATAGCATAGAGTTATAGTACTCTTGCAGATAGGCAGTTCGAATTGACACTGATGGAAGGTTAACGGTCTCCGGATAACCACCGTTTGTCAGAAATTCCTGGAAGGCAGCAATGACCCGGCTTTTACTTTCACCATATATCTCCGGTTTTATGTCTCTAAATTCAAGGTATTCCCGGAAGGAAAGGGGTAAAAGCTCTACGGCTATACTGCGTCCACGCATTACAGACTTAATTTCAGTGTGTAATACGGAGCTATTGCTGCCCGTAAAAAATATTCGCTTGGAAAGCGTTTCATTTATTCTGTTGATAAATCGTTCCCAGCCTGGGGCTGCTTGTACTTCATCAAAGAAGAACCATGCATGTTCGAGGGTACGATCAGGATAGAGTTCCCGCCAGGCCTGCAACAGCAGATCCAACTGGTTAGCTTCAAATTGAACACGTTCGTCTTCGAAGTTGAAGTACAGGATGTCTTCCGATATATTTTTTTGTTTTTTTAGTGCGTCTATCGCAAGCAACATAGCGGAAGTCTTGCCAACGCGCCGAGGGCCGATAATGGCCTGTATTTTCTCCAATTCCAGGGAAATTCCTGTGTTTCGAGGTCGTAGCCCATGGGCTAACTGTCTTTCCAGATTGCTGACCAGGATATCTTTAAGAATGTCTTTCATGGAAAGACGAATATACGATAATTGTCTTTTTGGGGAAGACTAAAATTTGAAGATTGAATAATAGTTGTTTAAATTGTTGATTTGCAATCGTGTATGTGGTGTCACGGGGTTGTTGCGAGATGGCTTTTTGTGGAGTTAGTGATGGTGGTCGGCGTGGCGCCGGAGCGGCTGATGTCGTCATAGAGATAGAGGAGGTCATTGGCTTTGCCGTCCTTGTTGAAGATCTGTTCCCAGGTGTTGAGGGGTTCCCAGATGCAGGTGCCTTTGCCGTGGGGGCCGGCGGAGGAGGCGATGTCGTTGACCTCGCGTTTGAAGGAGCTGTATTCGACGATGATGAGGTCCTTGTTGTATTGACGGACGAGGTCGTTGACGTTGTAGGACAGGTCAGAGAGGGTGCCGTGCCAGCGGGGATAGTAGGAGAGGCCGATGACGTCGAAGGGGACCTGGCGTGCCAGCATGCTGTTGAGGAAGAAATGGGACTCGTCGTTCTGGCCGCCGAGCGCGATGTGGAGCATGATGGGACAGCCCGGATCTTCCGCCTTGACGCCGCGGATGCCGGCGTAAATGAGGGATGCAAGACTATCGGGATGGCGCATGCTGCCCTCGGGCCAGATCATCCCGTGGTTGATCTCGTTGCCGACCTGGACCATATCGGGTAGGGTTCCCTGTTGCTTAAGTGCGGCGATGACTTTTCTGGTGAAATTATAGACTGAATCGAGGAGGACGGGGAAGCTGGCGTCGCGCCAGGCGTGGGGCTTGAATTGTTTGCCCGGGTCGGCCCAGTAGTCGCTGTAGTGGAAGTCGAGGAGCAGCTGGATGCCTGCCGCCTTGACGCGGCGAGCCATAGCCAGGGTGTGAGCCAGGTCACAGAAGCCTTGTCCCGGTGAGTAGCCGCTGTCGAGAGCCGGCTCGTTGAAGATGCGGAGGCGGATATAGTTGAAGCCGTGATCTTTCAGAATGGTGATCGCGTCGCGGGAGCCCTTGTTATCCGAGAATTTAACGTTCCTGCTTTCCAGCTCGGGAAGGAAGGAGATGTCTGCGCCCAGCATCTTATTGACGGGGCGGACCGGGGTTGGAGTATAGGGCGCACGCCAGTCCAGCACGGAATGCGGGACGCCTGTAGTGATCAGCGATATGTCTGTTGACCCAAGGTGAAGTCCCGGGGAGGTCGCCTCGAAATGATACATACCGGTTTTGGTACCGGATTGGAGGATCACCTGGCAGTGACCGTTGAAGAGATGGCGCTGGGCGGCGCTGTCCTGCCCCTTGTCTGCCTCGTGACTGCTGGGGTCGCCGTTGCCGACGCCGATGATGCGGAGATCGCCTGAAGCACGAAAATTGATGAGGTTTGCCGCATCCGGGACCTCGCGTCCCTGACGATCTACCACGCTGATGTTGACTACCGTGGCCTCGGCGCCATCGGCCTCCATGGTTGTCTTGTAGGGTGTGACCACGACTTCGAAGGGTTCGCCGGTGGTTTCGATCTGTGAGGTAATTATTTTTCCTTTCTTTTCGGCAACGGCCTTGAGCACTCCGGGCTGGTAGGCCACGCTCCATTCGAGGTGACGGTTGCGGGGCATGTCCTTTTTGCCGAGGCTCTTGCCGTTGAGGAAGAGCTCGACCCTGTCAGCGTTGCTGTTGACCCAAACAGAGATGTTCTGCCCTTCGCGGCCCTTCCAGTTCCAGTGCGGGGAGATATGCAGCACGTCTTCGTCGGTCCACCAGGATTTATAATAGTAGAAGAGGTTTTTGGGGAACCCGCAGATATCCATGACCCCGAAATGGCTGCTGATATTCGGCCACTGATAGGGTGTGGGCTCGCCGCGATAGTCGAAGCCCGTCCATACGAATCCGCCCATCCACCATTTGCGCTCTGCGGCCAGCGGCCACCACTGTTCGGCGGTATTGGCCCACCAGGGCGCCTCAATATCTTCATCCGGCACATAGGCGTTGACGGTATCTTTTTTATAGATGCCCCTTGTGGTCACTGTGCTGCCCATCTCCGTCCCCAGGATAGGTTGGTCGGGGTGTTCATGGTGATAGGGATCGATGGCTGCGACCCGGTAGTTGAATCCGCGTATCGGTATCACCTCGTTGATGCCCTGGTAGACGTTCTCGAGGTCGGCGCCATAGGTACAGATGCGCGTCGGGTCCCATTCTTTTTGACGCGCGATCAGCGTTGATGCAATGAGCCGGCCGACGGGGTGCGTCTGCACGACCTGCTCTTCGTTGCCGATGCTCCATAAGAAGACGGAGGCGCGGCTTCGGTCGCGGAATATCAGCTGTTTTAGCTGGTCGAGGTATTCCGGGCCGCTGTTCAGCAGTCTGTTCTCATCGAGCACCAATAAGCCCAGGCTGTCGCAAGCGTCCAGCCATTCGGGAGTTGGAGGGTTGTGGCTGGTTCGACAGGCGTTGACGCCCATCTCTTTGAGCAGTCTGGCCCTATAGTACTGCAGGTAGTCGGGCATGGCGGTACCTACCCCTGCATGGTCCTGGTGGTTATTGACGCCTTTTATCTTGGTATAGACACCATTGACATAGAGACCAGTCGCGTCGATGCGGATGGTGCGGATGCCGATGCGTAATTTTTCTTCATCGAGGACGGTGGATCCGGAGGTTATTCTTGAACCCGCGCGATAGAGGTAGGGGTTGTCAGGGGACCAAAGATTGGGGTTTTGGATGGGGATAGCGGCTTTGACGATGCGCTGCTCGCCTGCCGCGAGGGATATTGTTTGCGGAGAAGTGCGACCTATCGGCCGCCCTTCACGGTCGGTGACAAATGAGGTCAGGGTTGTCGTCGAGGGATGAGGATTGTCGTTGACAATGGTGGTTTCGATGGTGACCTCGGAAGGCGAAGTATATACAAATATCCCATTGTCGGCGATGTGCAGGTTGTCGTATTTGTTAAGCCATACATGGCGATAGATGCCGGCGCCTTCATAGTACCATCCTTCATACTGGGAGGCGTCCACACGAACGGTCAGCACGTTGTCCCGGTCGTATCTTACATAGTCGGTGATATCGCAGCTGAAACCAGTGTACCCGCTGCCGTTGTTGCACAGGTAGAAGCCATTGACCCAGACCCTGCTATCCCGGTAGACGCCGTCGAAGCTGATGACGATGCGGCGTCCGGAGTCGGCCCGCGATATGGTAAAATGCTTGCGGTACCAGCCGATACTGGTGGCGGGATAGAGGCCGCCTACCGGTTTGTAGCCGTGCGACATGACGTCCGAATCCGGAGAGTTCCGGAAGGGCAGCTCGACGGCCCAGTCGTGAGGTGTGGACAGGGCCCGCCAGTCCTTGTCGTCGAAGGAAGGGTCGATGGCTGTACCTTTAGCCTTCCCGGATTTTACGAAGATGGCCGCCGTGCCATAGTTGAAGTCTTTGGCGGGGTCGCTGGCGTCGCCGAAATGGAATTTCCAGTCCTGGTCAAAGGGAATGTGTTGCCGTGGTTGGGCGAGCAGAGAGAGAGGCAGCAGAAGAAAAAACAAGGTTTTCAATGGAGCTGATTTATCAATTGTGAAATGCATTAAGAGCAGTTGTGGGTTTCCCGGAGTTGTCGAAGGCGCCGAGCCCGTAGCCTTGCCAATTGTAGGCTTCCGGCTCCCAGTAGAAGACGCCTAGGCCATTTCCGCCGGGCACCGCCTTCACCTTGTGGATCAGGTCGGTCAGGAAGGACTGACATACCGCGGGCTGGTCGGCCGGCATGCCCACTTCGCAGATCATCACCGGCTTGTTATACCTGCTCACCATATCTTTCATGTTCGCTAAACAGGAGTCATTATAGGAAGCCCAGTTGGAGACCGAGGGGTATAGCGACATGCCGATGATGTCGTACTGTGCGTTGTTCGTCGCCAGGCCGTCGAACATCCAGCGGAAGAGACAGTTGTTCCAGCCGTTGGAGATATGTACGATGACCTTTATCGAGTCGTGGAGCGCCTTGACCGCCCGGTAGCCTGAAGAGACGAGGGTTGCGAAGTTGGCCATGTTGGTAGAGGCCTGGGCGTCGGGCCAGAGCATGCCGTTATCCGTTTCGTTACCAACCTGGACCCAGCTGGGGACGACTCCGTGCGTTTCGAGCGAATCGAGGACGCTTTGCGTATAGCTGTAAACGGTATTCGACAGGGTCGGGAAGTCGAAGCTTGTCCATGCTGCGGGCTTGGTCTGGTGTCCTGGCTCCGCCCAGGTATCGCTGTAGTGAAAGTCGATCATGATCCTTAGTCCGAGGGCCTTTGCCCTGGTCGCCTTGGTGATGAGGTCTTTGGTGCCGCACCAGCCGTCGGAAGGATTGACCCAGACCCGCAGGCGGATCGAGTTGATGCCGAGGCTTTGGAGCAGCTGCATGCCCTCCTGTTGGGTACCGGTCGAGTTATAGAACTTGTAGCCTGATGCCTCCATCTGTGTTAGCCAGCTGACATCGGCTCCTTTGAAGATCGGGGTATCCGCAGCCGGAGTAGGCGTAGGGGTCGGAGTTGGTGACGGACTTTTGCTGCAAGCCGCAAGGAATAGTAGTGCGAATAATGTAACTCTCATTTATTGGTCTCTTATTTAACCGAATAGGTGTAATTCCCTGCGCCCTGGCTCAGGTCGAGCGTGACCGTGAAGGTACCGGTCTTTGCGGCAGTGATATTCCCGCCGTTGAATTGCAGGTTCCCTTTGGAATCGACGCCATACTGGCTGTTCCAGCTGGGGTCGCCGGCAAACTTGAAGTGGTCGCCTGCGGTCATGCTCACGCCGCTGATCTTCCATAGATTGGTGGCCGGGTCGAAGGTCATCAATCCGGCGGTGGTGCTCCAGCCGTTGAAGTCCCCCGATACGAACCATTGCGTCGGTGTGTAGGATATCGTTAGTGCAGATACGTCTGCTGCTACGCGGCAATAGCCAGGTCCACCAAAATATAGATTGCCGGCGCTGCCGGCGGCGCTCATCGTCGTGGCGCTCGTTCCCCAGCCATAGTTAGCGCCGTTCCAGCTGAGCAGCGAGCATAGCTTAAATTTATTGCTTGCATTGGGGAAATTCACATAGCCTTCGTAGTAGCTGTCGCTCTTGACGGAGGCGAGCACCCAGCCCGGTTGATCCTCCTGCGTCCAGTTGGGGGTCAGAAAATCGCCGGCCACATATAGTTTCGGGAAGATCAGCACGATCTTATACGGGGTAACGGTAATGGCTACGTCTGAATACAGGGTGGGGATGGTCGATACCGAACCGGTGCTCTGGTTGACATCGGTCTTGAGCCGGACTACGATAGGGCTGGCGACTCCCGGGGTCAGGCCCAGCTGGTTGACGAGGACGTTGAAGTCGGTACCCAGCCAGGATTTGTGAAGGCTGTCTGTGGCGATCGTCGTCTTGAGCGCGTTGGCCCAGCCGGCTGTGCCGCCCGTGTCTGAAGGCTGGTCGATCAGCAGGGTATAGGTCACCGGTACAGAAACGCCATAGCTGGGGGCAGGCCAGCTGAATGTCGCGACCGCTACCGAGTCATTGGTGGAGGAAAGGACGATATTGTTGGACGTGACGGCTAGTTTGGGTGCGCTGGATGGAGACTGCAGCGTGGCCATGGTAAGGTCTTTCTTGCAGCTGGTCAATGCGAGTAAGACGATTATGACAAGATATTTCATATGAGCAATTTGATATGGTTAGTAGCCCTGGTTTTGAACGAGATTCGGATTGGATGACAGGTCGGTGCTGGGTATCGGGAAGATATTGTATTTGTCCGCGACGGCTGTTCCTGCTGTTACGCCGCCCTTCCACGCCCATAGGTAGGCGCTGGTCGTAAACTTGCCGTAGCGCACGAGGTCGGTACGCCGGAAGGTTTCGTAATACAGCTCGCGGCCGCGTTCGTCGAGGATGAAGTCCGTCGTCAGCTGTGAAGCGTTGATATTGCCTGACGTGTTCCCGTATGCGCGGGTTCTTAACAGGTTGATATAGTTAAGGGCGGTGCCTGCATCCCCGCCTGTGCCGCCGCGTAATACCGCCTCGGCATAGATCAGGTAGATCTCACCCAGCCGGAACAGCGGGAAGTCGATGTCGGAGAAATTCCCGTTGGGGTCTGCGTGCGGGGCCTTCCCGCCGGAGCGGGTGACGTTCCTGAACTTGAAGGTAGAGAAGCCGTTCGTCGCCGTGTAGAGGTCCTTCATGGCCAGGGTCTGACCCGTCTGGTAGAACTGGGCGCGGTGGTCGGTATTGCCGCTGTAGTCGGAGAAGAGTCCGACAAAAGTTTGGGTACAGCGCAGGCCGCTCCAGCTGCCGTTGCTGCCTGAGATCGTGCCGGGGATGCCTGCGGGGCCGTGGACGAGGTAGGTAGTCCCACCGTAGTTCTGGGTATAGGTACCATCGTAATTGATGGTGAAGATGAATTCGTCGGTGTTGAGGTTGTCGTCGGCCAGCACCAGCTGTGTGTAGTCCGGGTGCAGGCTATAACCCGCGGCGATCACCTTGTTGCTATAGGTAATGGCGTCGGTGAAGCGGGCTGCTCCCGTATATACCTGTGCGTTGAGATACATGCGTGCCAGCAGCGCCCATGCGGCCGCCTGGTCTGCCCGGCCGTATTCATTGGTCTTCGGCGCCACCAGGCCGCTGTCGGCGCCTTTCAGCTCGGACTCGACATAGTTGAACAAATCCTTTCGGCTGATCTGTTTGGGAATGGTGCTCCCGATGGCGTCGTTCTCCGTCGCGAAGGGCGGGTTGGCAAAGAGGTCCATCAGCACCCAGTACTGGTAGGCCCTGATGAATCTGGCCTCGGCCCGGTAGTGCCGGATAGAATCGAGGGTCTGGCTGGAGAATCCCTTACCCGTGATGGCGCTCTCGGCAGACTGACGGATGAAGTCGTTGCAGATGGTGATCTGGAAGAAGCTGCGGTAGTAAAGCCCGTCGACGATGGGGTTGATGGAGGACCAGCTCATCTCGTGCAGACCCTGTATTCCGGCGTCGTTCTGCCAGGTCCAGGCCGCTTCGTCGGTAGTCAGCTCCTGCAGATTGAAATAGAGCCGCAGGAAGTCCGAGTTGCCTTCGTCGGCGATGATCTGTGTTGGGATATCGGGACTGCCTGTTCCGCCGGTGTTGCCGGTGAGGGCGAAGGCGGCGTAAACTTTGGCAAGCCCTTCTTTATAGCCCGCTGGTGTGCTGTAGGCTTTTGCCGCGGTGATATCGTTCGTCGGGAGACGGTTGAGATTCTTGGTACAGGCCGCCAGCGAGAGACAAGCGAGGATCGCGGCGGAAATATGATGTTTCATGTGTGTGTTTCGTTTACAGTTATTGAAAATCGAGATTAACACCCAGGTTATAGGTCCTCGGGCGGGGGTACAGACTGTTGTCGATGCCGGGGTTGTTGCTGTTGCCGGCGCCTATCTCGGGGTCCAGACCTTTGTATTTGGTGATGACAAAGACGTTCTGGACGCTTGCGGTCAGGCGTAATGCAGCGTGTGTATGCCGGATGGCGCCAACGTTGTAGCCGATGCTGGCGTTGTCGAGGCGGAGGAAGGAAGCATTCTGAATGTAGTAATCACTCAGCAGCTCCTGCGCGTTGCCGCCCTTGAATTTTGTCGTCAGGTAGTTGGCGGAAGCGTTGTACAGCACGGGGTTGCCCAGTATCTGGTTGAGCGTGCCGTTCTGGCTGAAGACATTGTTATAGGCGTAGTTGCCCAGGCTGGCCCTCAGGACAAGACCCGCGTTCCAGCGCTTATAGGTCATGTTCGTGGAGAAGCCGAAGAAGACCTTCGGGTCGGCGGGCTTGCTTTTGTACAGGTCCTGCTGGTTGATGATGCCATCCTTATTGCGGTCTACAAATACCCCTTCAATAGGCTGCCCGTTGGCGTTGTATACCTGTTGGTAAAGATAAAAGGTATTCTTGCTGCCTCCTACGGCGTTGATCAGGGCGAACTGACCGCCGATGCCTCCGGCGATGCTGCCGCTGGGGAAGCCGATATAAGCCGTGTCATTGGGTATGACCGTCAGGTTGGTGATCGTGTTCTTGTTATAGGTGACGTTGAAGCCCAGGTCCCAGGTGAGGTCACGTGTCCGCACCGGCTCTGCGTTGATGCTGAACTCTACGCCCTTGTTGGTCATGTCGCCGACGTTGGCTACGATATAGGCGGAGAAGTTGCTGCCGGCGGGCTGGGGAACGTTGTTCAGGAGATTGGTAGTCTTTTTGTAATAGAAGTCGATGCTACCGGTGATGCGGTTGTCTATGAAGCCATAGTCCAGCGCGATATTGCTGGTGGCAGTTTGTTCCCATTTTCGGTTGGCATAGAAGCCGCCGGGACGGAACGCCTGGTAGTAGTTGTTGCCGAACTGATAGGACGCGTTGGATGCGCTCAGGGTATAATAGGAGAGATAGTCATAGTTGCCGATGCCGTCCTGCTGGCCGGTCACGCCATAGCCCAGCCGCAGCTTGAGGTCGGATACTGCGTCGACGTTTGCCAGGAAAGGCTCGCTCTTGATCCGCCAGGCCAGGGCTACGGATGGGAAGGTGCCCCAGCGATTCTGTGGCGCGAAGCGTGAGCTGCCGTCCCGTCGCAGGGTAGCAGTGAGCAAGTATTTGTCTTCGAAGCCATAGTTGACGCGTCCGAAATAAGAGATCAGCGTGTGCTCCGGCTTGTCGAAGGGGAAGGCGGGATCGGAGTTCGGCATCTTGGTGCCGTTGGCATAGAAGGTCGGATAATTATAGATAGTGGTGAGGTAATTATTATAGGAGTAGCCGGCCAGCGCCTCGATATGGCTCCGGATAGACTTCAGGTCTTTGATATAACTAAGGAAGAACTCCGCGAGGACGTCTTTCTTGATCTGCTTGTATGGATTGTTCTGTCCGCCGGTGCCGCCCGCGATGTATGATTCCGCGGCGCTGTCGGTAATATAAGAATAGCCGATGCCCTTTACATAGTCGTATCCGAGGTTAGCATTGGCGTGGAGGTCGGGGAGGAAATGGAATTTATAGTCGACCTGTAAGTTGCTGATGGCGCGAACGGGGTGGCTTTTGTCGTAGTGCTGCTCGAGGAGGCCAAGCGGGTTACGACCGGCGAGGTTCTTGAGGCCCGTTGAATTGGCGGGGTCGAGCCATTCCCAGTAGCCGCCATAGCGCGGGCTCTTCGAATACACCGGTTGAGTTGGATCAAAGGAAGCGGCGCCTCCGATAGCGGCCTGGTTGGCGAAGCGGGCGTGTTCCCAGCTGGCCTTGAGGTTGAGGTCGATCTTCAAATGACCGTCGAGCAGCAGCGGATTCAGCACAAAGGCGGCTGAAGTACGCTGGAGGTTGTCCGTTTTGAGGATGCCGTTCTGGTCCTGGTAGCCGGCGGAGATGCGGTAGGGTAGTTTTTTGAGGCCACCGCTGATGCTGATATTGTTATTGGTGCCGAGTCCGGTCTGGTAGATCTGGTCCTGCCAGTCGGTGCTCGATCCGCCCAGCGCGGCGACCTGGGCTGCTGTTCCGCCGGCTTTGACGATGCCGCTGAACTGCGCTGCATTCAGGACGGGGACTTTTTTAATAAGCGTAGCCGCAGAGTTGACGGACTGCAGGGATACTTTCAGTGCGCCGCCTTTGCCTCTTTTTGTTGTGATCAGGATGACCCCGTTGGCGGCCCGGGTACCGTAGATGGCGGCAGCCGAAGCGTCTTTCAGGACCGTGAAGGTCTCGATGTCATTGGGGTTGATGAAGCTCAGGGGATTGCCGGCGCCGGCGATGGCGCTTTTCTGGCCGAGCGGGATCTCGTTGTCCAGCGGCACCCCGTCGACCACGATCAGGGGATCGTTGCTGGCGTTCAGCGAGGCTCCGCCCCGGATGCGGATGGTGCTGCCGGCGCCTGGCTGACCTCCGTTGGAGATAATGGAGACGCCGGGAACCTTGCCCGCGATCATTTGTTCGGGAGTCGTTATGGCTCCTTTCTGGAAGTCTTTTTCGCTGACGATGGCCACGGCGCCGGTCAGGTCCTTTTTACGTGCAGTGCCATAGCCGATAACCACAATCTCGTTCAGGTTGGAAGTGGTGGCAGTCAACGCTATGTCCAGTGACGTGTTAGCCACAGCCTGTTCGCGGCTGCCAAAACCTACAAAGGAAAAAACGAGCGTTCTTGCGCTGTTGTCGAGAGTGATCGTAAACCGGCCGTCGGCTCCGGTGACAACACCCCCGGAGGATGAACCTTTTGGTTGAACTGTAACACCTGCCAGGGGTGAGCCGTCTTTGGCGTCTGTGACCCTGCCCGTGATGGTCCGCTTTTGGGCGTAAAGGGCAGCGGTGAGGCAAAGGAAGAGTAAGAGGAAGGGAATCCTCATAAGCAATCGTTGTTTCATCCGAAAATAATTTAGAGACATTAAAAAAGAATACGTTACAAATACAGCTAAGAATAGTAAAATTTCATCCGCGTGCTCAGGGCACAACCCTGTGTGCTTAGCTGTAATTGACCAGTTTC
>Ga0207695_10000411_pt1 | contig 95238 bp, 85 predicted proteins | sample KBSC54metaG_FD_184354 | JGI IMG/M metagenome (GOLD analysis project Ga0207695, IMG submission 184354) | Corn rhizosphere microbial communities from Kellogg Biological Station, Michigan, USA - KBS C5-4 metaG (SPAdes) (version 2) | ecosystem: Host-associated > Plants > Roots > Rhizosphere > Soil... | reverse complement strand
CTCCCGTCTCGTTCGGCTACGAGAGAACACAAGACTTGAGATACGTTCGTAAAGACAGTTTATAGTAATGTTTGTAAAGATCAATGACATACCAACACCCAGGGAATTATTACCAAGGTACCGAGACGGTATATTATTAGCCGTCAAGGCAAGGAGAAGGCTCAACCCTAATATCCTACCAAGACACAAATGCTTCTTCGCGAGTTTTACTACAATGAAGCTCGCATCCCCGATGTCGGCCCAAACCTCACCGCCGCTCAGGCGCGCTACCTTCTATGCCGCAGTTCCATGAAATCGCGACGGCGGCGGGCCACGGTCCCGAAGAAACTGGGAACGCTTTGAGCTAAGAGTCACGCGGCGATTGGCAATAGGGCTGACTGACACAGTGGTAGTGAAAGCGACCGACGAGCTCTGACGGTCTTCGCCGGATTGGCAATGGCCCCATCCAAGAGCACAGCCCCGCTTAAATGCACCTCCAACGCAAATGGTCTTTCGAATTGGCGCATACCGCTCCGAGGCGGTGGCTCGGTACCGAGAGCGGGACCTCCAGTATCTCGCTCTGCCATCGGGTGCCGCTAGCGTGAGCACGCTGGCTCAGCCGTTCGATCAAGCACTACCACAGCTTTCAAACCTTTCTATGAGTGCAGCCAAGTGGCAAGGGCCGACCTTCTGTGGGACCAGCGCGCCGCCCTTGAAATTGGAGGGCATGGCACCGCCGAGAGCCGGTCGATATCGGGGCAAAGCTCTCTCGTGTTCGAACAGGAAGCGATCATTCGCGCGATCGCCGAAGAACGTCGAATTCCATCTGAGCGTATAGGCCATCGTTGAAAACGATACGCCCAATGAGGCCTTCGACCATAAGGTTAGAGCAGCCTCAACTTCTATAGCAATTCCTTTGTCTAGGCGAAGGCGAGACAAAGTTCCCACATTAGGGGCGGAGACAAGCCGATCGGAGTAATCTACAGTCAGACAGATGGGGCGCTCCTGGCTTCAGTTCTACACCTTCGCAAGTGGGAGGAAAGATTGAGCGGATGGATCAACAAACGATTCTTCGCAGGCTGGACGCTCGCGTTCCTGATGCTTACGAGAATTGCTATCGTTGCGCCTGCTTTCGCTCTCGATCCCTCAAAAACTTTCAGTCAGTACGTGCAGTCATCCTGGTCACTATCGAATGGCTTACAGCAGAAATCGATCATGGGCGTTGCCCAGACCAGTGACGGCCTTCTATGGTTGGCGACGGAAGAGGGGCTAGTTCGATTCAACGGGAGGACTTTTATCACTTTCGACGAGCGAAACGCGCCGGGCCTAGGTGATAGGTTCATTCGGAGTCTAGCTGCCGCTCCAGACGGTAGCCTCTGGATTGGAACGATGAGTGGCCTGGTGCGATACAAAGATGGAAAGTTTGAAAGTTATCGGCATGAAACTGAAACCCGAATGGATATCTATGACCTGTGCGTGAGTACTGACGGAACTGTGTGGTTCAGCAGCGACCGTGGACTGCGGCGGCTCCAAAACGGTGTACTCCGCAACTACACGACAGCCGACGGTCTTCCGACCGATGGGGTTACTGGCGTTGCATCGGGCCTTGATGGGGAGTTATGGGTTGCAACTCTGAACGGATTAGTGAATTTCAAAGGCGGACAGTTTACCACCTACTCGAAATGGGACGGCGTTCAAAGCGGCCCTTTGAACTCACTGTCAGTCGGTAAGGATGGTACCGTTTGGGTGGGAGCAAAAAACGGCGGTATCGGTCTCTGGGCCCACGGTAAAATCACAACTTGGTATAAGGGTAACGGCGCACAGATCAATTGTTTGCGCGAGGATGCTGACGGTACCCTTTGGGTCGCATTCGAGAAGCTTGGCCTAGGCAGAATGCGAGGCCGCAACCTGGAAATGCTCACTCAGTCGAACAGCCTACCCAGCAACAGCCCCGACTGGATTTTCGAAGACAGAGAACGCAATCTCTGGATCGGTTGGGGCGACGCAGGGCTTTCCATGCTTCGCGACGCCAGATTCACGGGCTACGGCAAGCCAGAGGGACTTAGTTCTGATGCGGTCGCGAGCATCATCCAAGCCTCAGACGGGAGCTTTTGGGCGGGCACTAGCGATGGTGGCGTGAATCACCTTGTCAACGGCCGCTTTGAGACCGGATCAACCCCAGGGGTCGGAAGGGTGGCACCCGCGCTCGGCCTCGCCCAGTCACGCGACGGTAGTATTTGGATTGGATCGGGTACAGGTATAGCAACGCAGATACACCATGGCCGGGCCACCATGTTTCGTATGCCTGGCCCCCTGACGCCCGAGCTTCCCGCAATCGTCCAGGATCGGGCAGGTGACATGTGGTTTGGGTTCGATATGCCTAACGGGCTTGTTCGTCTGCACAACGGGCGTTTGGAGAACGTTCCAATTGGTGAAGGTCGTGTGAAGGCAATTTCCCTGGCACCCGACGGCGGGTTGTGGATAGCATCGTATCTTTACGGTCTCTCTGAGTGGAAGAACGGAGTGGTTCGCCATTATTCGGTCAAGGAGGGGCTCTCGAGTACATTCCTGACTTCGGTATATGTCGACCCCGCGGGAGTCGTCTGGGCTGGCACTGCGTTGGCAGGCCTGAACCGGTTAAAGGAAGGGAAGATTACGCACTATTCCATTGAGCAGGGGCTATCCGACAGCACGGTGTCTTCGATGATGGAAGACGATAATGGTTATCTGTGGCTCTCAGGTCCGCGAGGCATTTCTCGGGTCAGCCTACAGGACTTGAACGAATATGCCGAAGGCCAAATCAAATCGGTGCGCCGCGAGTCGTATGGGTATGCAGATGGCCTCCGCTCGCTTGAATGCAACTCGAAAGCACAGCCAGGTATTCTGAAAGCTCGAGACGGCAAGCTATGGTTTGCCACCACTGCAGGGCTAGCAGTCATCGATCCACGACATATCCTCACCAATACAACCCTCCCCGTCGTGCAGATCACCGACGTCGCCCTTGAAGGCAACCATCATGAGAACATCGCAAATGGAATGCGGCTCGGCCCTGGTGATGGCAACGTGGAAATCGCTTTTCAAGCACCAAGCTTCGTTGCTCCTGAGCGAATGCAGATACGCTACCGCCTTAAAGGCGTCGACCGCGATTGGATGGAAGTATCAACAAGGCGGAGTGCGGCCTACGCTAACCTGAGCCCAGGAAAATACCACTTCGAGGTAAGAGCTGCCAACAGTGATGGGCAGGCGAGCAAGGACGCAACTTCCCTCTACTTTGAAATTGTCCCCCACTATTACCAAACGTATTGGTTTCGCGGACTCTGCGTCATTTGTATGGGCGTGCTCGTATGGGCTATCTATTTATCCAGGGTGCGCTACTTAGTAAGAAGGACGCAAGAGCTCGAGAGCGTGGTCTCAGAGAGAACTGCGGAAGTGCGTGCGGCGCTGCTCGAGGCTGAGGCAGCCAAGGAGCAGCTTCGAGATCAGGCACTTCACGACAGTCTGACTGGTTTCTGGAACCGCCGAGCCATTTTCCAGATCCTCGATAGCGAAATTGCACGCTGCACGAAACAATCCCAACCGCTCTGCATCATGATGGCCGATCTGGATCATTTCAAACAGATCAACGATACCTGGGGTCACCTGGCGGGTGACGCCGTGCTGCGTGATGTCAGTGATCGGCTGCGTCAAGGACTACGGAGAAACGAAGCGGTAGGGAAGTATGGCGGGGAAGAGTTTCTCATTTTGCTCCCGATGTGTCCTTTCTCGGTTGCTCTAAAGCGTGCAGAGGAACTCAGAACAGCGATCAATGACAGGGGCGTCCCGGTTAGCGGACGGGAGATAGCCGTCACTTGCAGTTTTGGGATTGCCGAACACGAGGCAGGGTACACGGTGGAAGATCTGGTTGGGAAGGCTGACTCAGCACTTTACGTGGCGAAGAGTAGAGGACGGGACTGCGTGTGGCCCGAACAGACACGTGAGCCGGAACTGCCGCTGCAGAATGTCTCCGTAACTCCAAATTCGGATATTCTTTGATCGTCTGAAGATAATTATCCTCGGCTGGTGTGCAATCAAGCCTAGGCACTCAATGGCCGGAGACGATGTCGACTGACAAGACGCCATTTCGGCCGTTCAAATTACTGCGATGCAGCGGCAATACAAGTCTCCGGGCCCGCGTATCTCGAAGAGTGCATTGGCGATGACCGCTTTTCGAGAACTTGGATTCCATTCTAGGCGGCAAGAGGTCAGGACGGTGGATCTATCAGCAAGAAACGATGGGGCTGCAGGCGGACCGCGGAACAATCTGTTCGTGCGATCGCCCCGATGGGCAGTGAGCCTTAGAGAGATACCGCCGCGCAGTTGAGGTACGGCCACAGACGGCAGAAGTCGGCTAGCGTGACTTCGCCAGTTGCGCTGCCGCCCAGTACAAGGGAAGCCGAGAAGCCTCCGGTTGGACTGGCACTCCGGCCGCTCCTCAAGACCACTGATAAGTGTCTTGACCTGCTGAAGACGGCCTATCCAATTCGATAAGAATGAGGATCTCATCTATTTGGTGTGAACCCGCTCTACAACCCAGACCCTTGCCGTCGTGCTTTAGCCAAGACCACAGTGGACCAATTGCGAAGACGTGAGCTGCGACCTCAAACCAGACATGATGGTTGTTCAGCCCTGCACCTACTATGACTTACACAACCTTCTACTCCGATCAGTGAAGAACGCGCCTCATCCGCGTAGGCGTCTGATCCCGACGGACGCCTGCCCGAAATGCTGCGGCAGCAGGACCGATGGCAGAAGCCGGCCGGGCGCACTGACGTGCAACTCCTCCTTTTCTGAAGGGAGTAATTCGGTCAATTGGTGTCGCTTTACATGGTGCATTCAACGCCCAACGTTGGATTCCGACGCTCGTGAGACACATTTCAGCTGGGGATGCGATGGCAGACCCTCCAGCGATATCGACTGTCTTCTACGCCAGTTGTCGGTTTCCAATGTCGTCGACCAAACGCTCACTTAGTCTATCTCCTCGGCTACGTCGTCCAGCCGGACCAGAGTAATCAGGCTCGCGGTCCTTGCTAGGAAGGCATGAGGCACCTTGAAGAGACCGTCTGTGCTGACGTTTTGACCCGACTCCGCGAAATCGAGGTTAAGCCGTTAAACGAGCGCTTGTCGGTCATACCTGGGTTACCAAGCCTCTTGAGCTAAGGCGATGGTGGAAAACAGCTCCAGCGTTTCCTTGATATCGAGGTCTCTTTCATGCACCAGCTTAGAGCGTTGGTAAGTCATGACTACTTGCAATGCTCAGGGAAAGCGCTGGGTGCGCTTCCGGCGCTGTAAAACCTTCAGTCGTCCCTTTTAACGAGCAAAAGCCGGTACGAATATATTCGCATCTGCCATGCGTTCTCGAAAACCAACGGGCATGTCCCAAGGTCCTCTCCGATGACCGGGCAACGATTGCGATAACCTTCGAGTGCCAGTATAAATCGCTTAAAGCCTTAGCGGCGACGTAGGAAGAGTCAGGGGCATTTAGCAAGACCCGCCATAGCCGCAATTTTTTTTACGGAATCTGAAATCGGCATAATTCGGTTGCTATGACTCCCAGTTCCACAACATCATCGAGCTTTTCGATGACCGCCTGAAACGTCCATCCTTTGTGAGGGCTCGGATGTGCAACTAGTAGATTACGGACTCGGACCAATCACGTCCCGTCCAATCGGAACTGCTCCAGCCGTATTCTTTTGGATCGATTACCTCGCTAGGGCCGTGAATGTAACCGGGTTGAAAACGAGCGGCGAGACCAGCAACCCGCGTACTATCTGCAAGACATAACGATATCGAGACCCCCGCTCGACATGTCTGCTGACAAATTCATGCCAGCTATGTTCTCAGGTCTGCAGTCGAACCACCTGATCGAAGTTATTCATTTCAAGATGGATTGTCTTAGCTGTTAGAGCCCATAGTTGAACCGGACCCAGCCATTGGCCCGCAGCTCGGCACCTCGAGGTAATAGACGCCTCTGGGAGATCTTTTTGCGGGGACATCAAAGTCACTAATATCGTGTATGAAGTTACCATATTGAACCCCTATCTTTTGGGGGTCAGTTTTAGCTGAGCAGTTGGCGGCAACCGTGGCGGGGTCAAGGCGCCTGCTCGAACAGCCCGACAGTCAGCAAGTCGAAAACCACGGGCGGTTATGACTTTCTTGAAAGCCCGTCAATTGTCGCTTTTGTTGTCACTCAAGAGCTTGAACGAGCGACCACCAGCGATTATGCTGCTACCCAAGTCGCGCTCAGCGAATGGATTCTCGATGTTTTCAGTGTCCATGACGAGACTCCAGTTATTACCGCTGGGCGAGGCCGGCAAGCAAAAATCAACACCTTCCGGGGCAGCATTGACAATAAGGAGAAAACTGTTGTCGATGATCGGCCTGCCCCCTTCGTCGGTGATCTCGAGTGTTTGACCGTTCAGCAAGAGCGCAATCGAACGATTCCAGACGGCATTCCAGATTTCATCAGAGACCTGGCTACCGTCGGAATTGAACCAAGCGATATCCTTCACCAGAACATCTTCTCCGGCCTGCCGAATCTGCCGGTCCTGGAAGAACTTCCTCCTATGCAAGTTTGGATGAGCGAGTCGGAGTTTGATAAGGTGAGCCGTGAATTTCCTTAGCCTGTCACGTGGAGGGTCCAAGTTCCAGTCGAACCAGGTGAGTTCGTTATCTTGGCAATAGCAATTGTTGTTGCCCTGTTGAGATCGGGCGACCTCGTCTCCACCTGTGAGCATAGGGACACCCTGAGAGAGCATCAGCGTCGCAAGGAAATTCCTGATCTGTCGATCCCGAAGACTGTTGATCGCAGGATCGTCGGTCTTACCTTCAGCACCCATATTCCAGGAGTCGTTGTCGTTGGCTCCATCCCGGTTCTCGTCCTTGTTCGCTTCATTGTGCTTCTCGTTGTAGCTAACGAGGTCACAAAGGGTGAATCCATCATGTGCCGTGATGAAATTGATACTGGCGTACGGTTTCCGTCCGTCGAATTGATACAGGTCGCTTGATCCCGTCAGGCGGTTGCCGAAATCCGAGAGCTGACCTTCATCTCCCTTCCAGAAGCGCCGGACGGTGTCTCGATAAATGCCATTCCACTCAGCCCATAGCACCGGAAATTGTCCAACCTGGTATCCACCCTCGCCTACGTCCCAGGGCTCTGCGATCAACTTCACGTCGGCTAGCGTGGGGTCTTGATGGATGGTGTCAAAGAAGGAAGACAAGCGACTAACGTCATGTAACTCGCGAGCCAGTGTTGCCGCAAGGTCGAAGCGGAAGCCATCCACATGCATTTCAGTGACCCAGTAGCGAAGGGAATCCATCAGCATCTTCAACACTTGAGGATTGCGTACATTCAACGTGTTTCCCGTGCCCGTGTAATCCATGTAGTGCCGGGGATCTCCTTCGACCGTTCGGTAGTAGGTTCGATTGCAAACCCCCTTCCAGCTCAAGACTGGACCAAGATGGTTTCCTTCACACGTATGGTTGTAGACCACATCCAGGAGAACTTCTATGCCCGCAGCATGGAGCGCCTTCACCATTTCTTTAAACTCTTTGACTTGACCACCTTGATCTCCAGAAGAGCTGTATCGAGACATGGGCGCAAAGAAGCCAAGAGTGTTGTAGCCCCAATAGTTGCTTAGTCCCTTTTCAACGAGGTGACCGTCGTCGACGAAATGATGAACAGGCAATAACTCAACGGCTGTGATGCCCAAGTCTTTCAAGTAGCTGATGCTGGACTCATGGGCGAGGCCGGCGTAAGTACCTCGCAGGTGCCCGGGAACGTTGGGGTTGCGGATGCTGAAGCCCTTGACATGTACTTCGTAAATGACGGAATCGGCTAGTGGGGTCGCCGGAGGAGAGTCCTTGCCCCAATCGAAAGTCTGGTCAACGACGACGCCTTTTGGGACGCCCGCCGCGCTGTCTTGTTCGTCAAAATACGTGTCGTCGCCGGAGGAAACATCATACGGATAGACTGGAGCTTGCCAGTCCACCGTTCCTGATATCGCCTCGGCATAGGGATCGAGCAGCAGTTTGTTGTAGTTGAAGCGATGGCCTTTCTCGGGCTCCCACGCACCATCGATGCGATAGCCGTACAACTGACCAGGCACAACCCCTACAACGAAGCCGTGCCAGACGAGCGCGGTTCGCTCGCGCAGGGAAATGCGGTCGGTTTCCCTGCCTTCAGAGTCGAATAGGCATAGGTCAACTCTGGTTGCATCCTCGGAGAAAATGGCAAAGTTCGTTCCCTTCTTGCTTGCCGTAGCACCGAGCGGGTGCGGCCGGCCCTGCAACAGCACGTAACGCGGTTGTTGGTCCCAGCTCTCATTTTGCTGATCTAGTGGGGGTGTGATCACTTCTGTTGCCATTCTTTTCTCCAGTGCTCAGTAGGTAGGCCGAGTGATGTTCTCGGACTGCACTATTTGCTTTGAAGCGGCTTTGATACCGCCTCTAACGATTGCTCCGCACCGTCTACGCCGATCGATCCCTCTAAACCTGCAGCGATCATTATCGACACGGATCCCAATGCCCAACCGAACCATGGTCGGTCTTATGCAGTGTGGAATCTAAGTCGAGATCCGGGCACCGTGCTGGGCCCTACAGCCCTTCACGATAAGGAGGCCTCCATGGGTGCAGGTCGAAGTAACTCGCACGCTATTGTGTTCCCTAGGTTAGGATCTGTGTTGTTCCGCTCGAATCGACTCGCTCTTTTCCGGGGCATCGAGTGTGGGCCTGCTGGCATCTTCCCTATCTCGTTCTCCGCTCGCGTTAACACTGTCAATGTCGTCGATAGAGAGCCCTGGGCCGTCGTGCAGTTAAGCCCCCACCGAGTGCAGGCCAAATCTCGCTTGCCCAGGCCCACGCATGTCCGTGTCCCCCTCGCTGCCGTTGCCCAGTGAAGCGCTGAAGTATTCGTCAACAATCCCTGGTGTCGGACGTGATCTGCCGATTGAATGGCGGTTTTTCGAGGCTTTCGAGAGCGTCGGCAAACGCCTTCATGTGGGTGATCTCACGAGTCATGAGAATTGCAAAGTATCGCTCGTACACGGATCATCCGTATCATCGATTAACCGCTCGTAATCAATCTTGCACAACACATAAGTTTCTTAACGTGGTGATACATATTGTCGTTTCCCTCCGAGGAAATCATTGTCAAATGTCTGAGATGCTCAATCCGGCGAGGATCCCAGCCGCCGGGAAGCTGGTTTGAAATGTCTAAATTCACGACAAAATGCGTAGCATTCTCCTGGTTTGGCAAGTCGAAGACGGGTTCAACGCAGCAAAGAGAGGAGTGCACTTCCGAACAAGCCAATTTCAATCTCGAGCTTGTGGGCTATAGACCGTCCTTGTCGGCGACCACCCTGATGTTTCTATGCTTCATCAGATCTCGTGTTAGGAAGACCCCTGGCCCTAGGTAGATTGTGAGAGCAAGGCGAGTCAAGGCCGCCGTCTCGGAATTCGCAGGCCAATTCAGAAGAAAGAAGATGCTGCAAATCCAGCGTTCGGCCCTCCGGACAAGACCCACTTTCTTGGCTCCTGGACTCCACGTCGCTTCGGCAATCCTGTTTGCGTAGAATCTGTCGAATGCCCGCAGGCAACCTGCCGGGCCCGTCTTCGAGTATTACGTGGCGGTAGGCGCCATAGTGAGAGATGTTCTCACAAATGAAAACGATTGGAGTTCGCGACCCGAACGCACGAATCAGTAAAGTGAAACGATTTCTGTCGGCGTCAGATATCGAGTAACATAAAATGACCACATCGAAATCGCCTTGGCGGAACAAAGAGACAGCCTCACCTATTGAGCATGCGGAAACTACGACATACCCCTCAGACTCTAGGAAGATACTGCGAGATCGCAACAGTTTTGGGTCCCATCCGACGGAGAGAACGATCGTCAGAGGAATCGGAATAGTCAGAGGCATAGGAATCTCTTTGAAGTCAACCAGTATCCAAACTTCGCGAAGGCGTTCTGTTTAGATGGTCCACGGCCTGCGTCGCTTATAAGAGGATGATCCTGCGGCTAATAATCATCTGCCGTTTGGCCGACACATAAGCAGGGTTTCTTGTTCAGGATTTCGCTACTCTGCGAACTGGTGCCCGATAAGTCCCCCTCAGGGATAAACTATCCAGGGGGTGCCCAGTGCCATATCCGCTGACCAATATCTTGGTCGACGCACTACCGGAGGACAGTCGACGGAAGCTCATCAGCCAGCTTAAGCGCGTACCGCTGCAGGCCCGTACCTCTCTCTATGAGCCCGGCGAAGCCCCGAAATATGTGCATTTTATCACTTCCGGAATCGCCTCAATCGTAACGTCAATGTCGAATGGCGATACGACAGAAGTCGGAACCGTTGGGCGGGAAGGTGTGCCACAAGGAGTTCATCTGCTCGGGCCTGCTTTAGTGCCGACGCGGTGTTTCATGCAGATTGGCGGTACCAGTTTTCGGATGGAATTCAACGCATTCGAACACTTGTTCAATACTGACGAGGGAATTCGAACTGGGATTCTTGCTTATTCGCAATATCAGGCTCTGCTTCTTAGTCAGGTAGCAGGCTGTAATCGCTTGCACGATGTCAATGCCCGTCTGGCCCGCTGGTTATTAATGATCCAGGACCGGACGGCCGGAACTGTGTTGAAACTCACCCAGGAATTTCTCGGACAGATGATTGGCAGCCAGCGAACCACGGTGAGCGCGGTGGCCGGCGCGTTGCAGGCAAGGGGATTCATTGACTACTCACGCGGCAACGTGAGAATCCTCGACAGAACAGGTCTCGAAAACGCATCGTGCGAATGTTATCTTCAGACGCGGCGTTTGCTTGAGGGCCTGTATGAGCGGGCAAATCAGGCGCTGTTCGACGAAGACAGCAGCTTCGAATGAAAATTAGCCTCGGACAGATTGTCCTCCTGTCCCATACGTCGACGAGAGCTGCCAAAGTTCAATTACAAGTGAAGTATCCAGGCCGAACTCCCTGCCCGGTATCAGGCGGGGCGGAACTTTCATCTACGTTAGGTTCGCCGTAAAATGAAATGACGACCGCACTCAACGCAGGATCATCCAGCGCCGGAGCTGGACAGCCGACTCCATACATGCAAGCGAAGGACGACTTTTCGCCTGTCCGGCATGGGCTCACATTTCGTCAATTCTGGTTCGATTTTAGCTTTGAGTTTGCCGCGATCCTTGTCTGCCGCAGCAGCCGCCTGTTTCGTTGCGTGCATTTTTTGTTATTGCTGCAGTCAATGCAGAAAAGTCGACTCTCTAACCTCACTTGCATCCATCGATCCATTCAAGCTGAGTGAGCACTGACGAAACAGTTTTAATATGGGCCGATTAATTAGGCCCTCAGCGAGCCTTAGCACTCATCATCACTCTTCGCACTTTCGTATAAGCCCTATGGACGCATTGACGTTGTACGCATCTTCCCGAACAGGCCTTCATCAGTCATTGACTAATAGTCCCTGCGTAAAGCATCAAGATCAGCCGTATTTGGAATCAGAACTCGTCTGCCGCTTTCCTGCCACATTTGTGACCAACCCGCCTAAGGGGATACGCTGCTCAACTGAAGCCTGCGGAGCGGGTTCAATCATCTGGGATGGGTGAGTTCGGGGGGTCCACCATCGTCGCATATGCTGAGCTTCAATCGCTATCGGCCATTCAGGTCCGTCCGCCGTCTTCGATCCTCCATGCCTCCTCGACTCCGCTCAAATGAAGCGCCCTAGTCTCCAACCGGGACTTTCATTGTTCCGTCCAATCGAAAACGAACACACTTCGCATTTCATCGGGGTCCGCGGCCTATTGGCTGGATTCGAGCATGCAGCCGAGATACAGCTGGCTCGTTGACGCGGCTGACCCATGTCCGGTCCACCATTTTCGACAGCGTCAGGATAACGCGTTCTATACTTCAACAGAAAAGACTCCGGGGGAGTCTGTTTCCTGTGTCTTGCAGCGTGTATAGCAGGGTGGCTAGCCACCAAGAAAACGCTCAATTTCGTGACTACGATGGAGATTCCGGAGGCGGATCATCCAGACACGCAGACCGAGTTTCACGGGAGTTCACATGCTTAAAGGGAATCCTAGACCCAAGTTCATCACCTTTGATTGCTATGGCACGCTGGTGCAGTGGCACAGCGCGTTACGAGATGCAGTCCGAACAGTCCTTGCCGAAAAGCTGGGTGTATCTGTCGTCGATGAGAGTCGAGTTGCGGAGACCGTCGAGGACCTCCGCAGATTGTCGATGGAGCAACAGCAGCGTCCACCGTACCGCGACTACGAGACGATCCTGCAATACACCCTGTCTGAGGTGATGGCCCGAAACTGACTATCCACGCGGGCGGGCGACGGAGAGATGCTCCTCTCATGCTTGCGAACTATTCCACCTCATCCTGAAGTGCCAGCCGCGCTGGAACGGCAGCGAACCCGCTATTGCCTTGCGATCATCAGTAACACCGACGACGATCTGATCTCCGGAACAGTGGCCGCTCTCGGCGTTCCCACCGGCTTTGTGATCACAGCACAACAGGCAGGAGCCTACAGGCCGAATTCTCAGCTCCCTCGCTACGCAAATCGCGTCCTCGGTGTAACCCCGGAGGAGACGGTTCATGTCGGCATGGGCCAAGTGACCGATCTGAAGGTCTGAAACGAACTAGGGATACTGGCTGTGTGGATTAACCGGTTGGAGAAACGCTCAACCCCGACTGGATGCCAGCCGCCGTGTTGCCCGACCTGATAGTTTTACCCGAGCTCCTCACCTGACCTCTCAGACAACGTGGTGATAAATCTATGGAGCAGACGCGCCTGAAAACGTGCGCGCGCGTGAGGTGAGGGTATGGAACAAGTTGTGCAGAAACGTCTCTCTGTCAGCGGCGGGAGCTGGATTACGATTGACGCGTACGGAAACGCAGCTGTTCCCGGTCTTGTCATAGTTCCGGGTTCGTTTAGCGATGCTCGGGAATGGCGCGGTGTAGCAAGTGCCATCACAGCGTGGCCTTCTGTCACCGTGGTGAATCGCCGCGGACGTTCCCCCTCGGGCCGCTTGGCTAACAGCTATTCCGTGCAAACCGAAGTTGAAGATCTGAGGACGATGCTTGATGCTATCGGCGGAGCGAGTGTACTCTTCGGATGGAGCTACGGAGCTCTCATTGTTTTGCGAACCGCCCGTGAACTCCGCGGGACGCAGATCATCGGCTATGAGCCGGTCATGAAACCGTTTGGCGAAGACGCTCTGCCTGCTCTCGGGGCAGCGACAGAATCAGAAGACTGGAGCCGCAGCGTCGAGCTTGCCCTTCGGCAGATAGGGGGTGTTTCGGAGGAGGACATTGATCGACTGCGCTCCGATAGTCGTATATGGAGCCACCTGTGCCGTCTCAGCATGCCCAGCTATGCCGAATTGTTGGCCCTGAATTCTGATTCGGAAAGCCTCCCGTTCGTGGGCCTTTCAAGTCGTGTCGATCTGATCATTGGAGAATTGAGTCGTTACAAATCGCCCTACGGGACCGCCTTCGGGAATGTGCGCGCCAACGTCGACAACGCCACAGTTCACGAGCTGAAAGGTCAGGGCCATCTCGCTCACATACAGGCGCCTGACGCTTTAGCTTTGCTCATCGATAGTCTTGCCATGGGCCCTCCACAAGCCTCCTAGAGCTAACCCGTGTAGTCTTCAGGGCGTTCCAATGCCAACGCCGCGTAATACAGGCGTGACCGCTTACTGTTCTGCTCATCACTGCCAATGCGGTCATACACCACAGGCATGCCACGAAGATACGGAGTCTATTACTGAAGCAATGATTTTCTTTCCTTGAACGCGACTACAACGGGATCGAAATCTTACTCGCGCGGATGGGCAAATAGCCCCTTCGGGTCAGCACCACGTAGCCGCGGATCAAGAGGCGTTCCGATGTACTCTGCCAGAAAGTCGAGCAGCACATGAACCTTCGGGATCAGCCGTGAGTGACCTGAGAAGAGTGCACAAAGCGTCACCGGCTGGACGGTCCAACGCGGGAGAATCTGTACGAGCTTGCTCGCTGTCTCCGGCCATTTAGCCATGTAGAGCGGGAGCAGGGCGATCCCACGATTATTCAGTATAAGGTCGAGCAGCACGGACGGATCATTCAGAATGATGGGCGACTGAATGCTTGGAGTCACTGTCGTGTTGCCGCGGCTTAGTTGCCATGGACCCGAACCGATACATGTATGTGTCAGCAAGTCCTCCGGCCGAGATGGCATCCCAAACGTCTCGATGTATTGAGTACTAGCAAAGAGTCCACGTCGGGTGCTCGGGTAGACGCGCATGCGCCGCACTGAGTCTCGTGGCGTTCTTACTTTGAACACGACATCAATGTCCTCGCTAAATTCCTGATCGGCTGCCGGAGTGTACGACTCAATTTGTAGTCGCAGTTGCGGGTATCGTCCTAGCAACTCATGGAGTATGGGCGTCAGGATTAGGTTTGTCATCGTAATTGGACAAGCCAGCTTGATGAGCCCGCTGGGTTGTTCGCGTTGAAGCGCCAGCATCTCGCCGCCTTCATCCAGGGTACGGAGCGCTCGCCGGCATACCTGCAGATACTCCTTCCCAGAATCTGTGAGAACGTGGCCTCTGGAACTTCTTCGTACCAAGAGAGTGCCGAGGCTCTCCTCCAGGCGGGTCAAGGCGCGGCTAACCGTCGAGGTCGGCAGTTTCAATTTCAACGCTGCGGCGCTTAATGTGCCTTCTTGACCCACCACCGTGAAGATACGGATGTTGTTGAGGTCAACTGTGTCCATCATTCAATTCTACGATTCGCAGCTCGATCAGTTGCCTTCCTATGCACAGCCCGGTGTGGTGGTTCAGGTTTGCGTTATCGCAAATCGGTTTTGCAGGAAAGTAGGACTAATCCACCGTTCGGCTTGCATCTTTAACAATGTGACGGGTTTCAAAAGACTCGCCGAGGGTCTCGAACCGGCAATGAATCGAAAGGGTCGGAGGTAAATATGAAGATTCTTGTAACAGGGGGCACCGGAAACGTCGGCGGTAAGGTTGTAACTGAGTTACTGAAGCGGGGAGCGGAGGTGCGTGTGCTCGCTCGCAAAAAGCCAGACGGAGACGTGCAGCCCGGAGTAGAGATTGTTACAGGCGACCTGCTGGATCCCGTGTCTGTTGAGCAGGCGATGCAGGGCGTCGATAAGCTGTTTCTGCTAAACGCGGTCGTCGCGGACGAGTTGACGCAGGCGTTGATCGCGTACGGTATCGCAAAGCACCTTGAAGTGAAACATGTGACCTATCTCTCCGTCTTCAAGGTCGAGCAGTTTCGTGACGTGCCGCACTTCGCGTCAAAGCTCGCGGTGGAAGGCGCTTTGCGCGAGTTCGGCGTACCGTTCACGATCCTTCGTCCCGGGTACTACATCCAAAATGACCTTGGACTGAAGGATGCGTTGACGAAAGCGGGCGTGTATCCCATGCCTCTCGGCAACGCTGGGATCGCGGCAGCGAATATGCGAGACATCGCGGAAGCGGCCGCTATCTCACTCATGGAAGAGGGCCATGACGGGCAGACCTACGATATCGTGTCGCCGACGCTGATCAGCGGTCCCGCGAATGCAGCTCTATGGAGCGGGCTCCTCGGTAAAGAGATCAATACACGGGACACGACTTTGATCAGTGGGAGCAAGCTATGCGCGCGCGGATGCCAGGTTGGAGCGCCTTTGACCTTCGCATGATGCTTCAGGGCTACTTTGAGCGCGACTTCGCCTCCACCGAAACTGAGGTTGCGCGCCTAACGAAACTGCTTGGACACAAGCCGCGCAGCTATGAGGAGTTCGCCGCAGAGACCGCAGAGTCGTGGAGGGCTTGATGCAGTCTATCGGATGCGCTGACGAAGAACCTTGATCAGGAGTAACGAATGACGAAGCACCACGAAGAACACCTGCTTGATCGTGCCGCGATGGTGCTGATGCGCACGATGCTGGCCGTTCAACCGAAGCTGCAATTCGTTCCGGATGCTCGTCCCATCTTCGATGAACTGATGGAGAAGACGCCTGAAGCACAGGGTGTCGCCTATGAAGCAGCAGAAATCGCAGGGGTAGCGGGATGGTGGTGCAGACCGCAGCAAGCACAGCGCAACGCTGCGATCGTTTACTTCCATGGCGGCGCTTACGTTCTGGGTTCCGCGAAAGCCTATCGCAACTTTGTAGGGCAGATCGCGGACCGAGCGAAGATGGCGGCTTTCGTCGTTGACTACAGCCTTGCACCGGAGCGCGTATTTCCTGCCGCACTCGAGGACGCGAAGGCTGTCTATCTGGGGCTCGCTGCTGCTGGATGTTCGAGGTTAGTGATCGCAGGCGATTCCGCCGGCGGTGGGCTGGCTCTGTCGCTCCTCTTGCTGACCACGGAGGCAGCACGAACAGGGGCTTCGTCGAAACCATGCGCCGCAATAGTGATGTCGCCGTGGACCGACCTTGCGCTGACGGGTGAAAGTATGGCGGATCGCGCATCAGCAGATCCGCTCCTAACACGGGAAGCACTCAATGAGGCCGCCCAACTCTACTTGGGCGACCACGATCGCCGCGATCCCCGAGCCTCTGCGCTGTACGGAAATATGAATGGTCTGCCGCCCGTTCTCTTCCACGTCGGGGAGGACGAAGTTCTGTTGGATGATTCCCGTAGGTTTGCTGGTCGCATCGAGGCCGCGGGCGGAGTCGCTGAACTCCACATCTGGGAAGGCATGACGCACGTCTTTGCTTCCAATCGGGCGCTTCAGAGTGCGAAGGATGCGATGGCTAATATCGGCGAGTTTCTGCACAGAACTTTTCAGGATGGCACTCAATAGCCTGCGTCACGTCAACCGAGGAGAGGGCGAAACAGTAAGACGAGGTCTAGCGATGAAGGACGGAAGAATTGTCGTAATTACGGGGGCGGCCGGAGGCATTGGCCGCAAGATCGTAGATCGCTTCTTGGCGAATGGGGATCGAGTGATCGGTCTAGACCGCGCAGAGACCTCGTTGGAAGAGTTAGCCGCAAGCCGCAATGCCGGAGATCAGCTCTCGACCGCTTACGTGGACATCACGAACGGGCCTGCTCTTGATGCCTTCGCGGAATCTGTCCGCAAAACACATGAGCGTGTCGACGTACTTGTGAACTGCGCAGGATTCTACCCGGTTGTCCCGTTCGAGCAAATGACGCCCGACCAGTGGTCGGAGGTGATTGCGATCAATCTCACCGGGACCTTCCGTGTTACTCATACGCTGTTACCTCTGATGAAGGGGCGCGGGTGGGGACGAATCATAAACATGGGCTCCGCGTCTGTGTTCGAAGGCGTCGTGGGCCAAACACATTATGTCTCAGCGAAAGCTGGAATCGTGGGCTTCACGCGTTCCCTTGCCATGGAAGTTGGAGATCACGGAATCACCGTGAATGTCGTCGCTCCTGGCCTGACCTTGACGGAGCCTGTGCTCAGCAGCATGCCGGAGAAGCTAATCAAAGCACAAAGCGAACTTCGAGCGATCAAGCGGGACGAACAGCCCAAGGACTTGGCAGGGCCCGTGTTTCTCTTGTGTTCGCCTGATGCCGACTTCGTTTCTGGGCAGTTGCTGGTTGTCGATGGCGGAAAGATTAAGCACTAAGTATCCACCGATCTAAAGGAGATAAACGATGCAAGCCAGCAAGACACTCAAAGTACTCGCGGTAGGAGCGGCAGGTCCATCAGCCAGCATGGTGATTCCAGAATTGATGCAGCGGAAGGTCTCTGTGCGCGCATTCGTGCATAAACCTGAGGATGAACCGACGGTACAGAAGCTCGGCGTCTCCGACGTGGTGGTGGGTGAACTAGCCGACGCCGGAGCGGTCGCCAAGGCCCTCGACGGCGTGAACGCTGTTTTCTACATAGCCCCCGCAGCACTTGCGAACGAAGCTGAAGTCGGAAAGCAATTCGTTGCTGCAGCGAAGCAAGCGGGAGTCCGCCGTGTCGTGTTCTCGTCCGTGATTCACCCGGTGCTTAGCGAACTCGCCAATCATGCCGACAAGGCGCCCGTCGAAGAGGCGTTGATCGACTCTGGCATGGAGTATGTCTTCCTCCATCCTGCGATGTTTTTCCAGAACATCGGCGCCTCCTGGACAAAGATGAAAGAGACCGGTGTCTATGGAGAGCCATGGTCTACCGAGACACGCTTTAGCCGCATCGATTACCGCGACGTTGCCGAAGTTGCCGCGATTGCGTTGACTGAGGACCGTCTTCTTTACGGGACGTTTGAGCTTTGTGCTGAAGGCATCCTCAACCGGCACGATCTCGCTGCTCTGATGAGTCAGGTTGTCGGCAAACCAATAAAAGCTATCAAGGTTGAGATACCCGCACAGGCCAACATGCCGCCAAAGCTCACGCGCATGTTCGCCTGGTACGACAAACATGCGCTTCTCGGAAACAGCACAACACTTCGAGCCATCCTTGGGCGTGAACCTCGCACGCTCAAATCTTTCTTTGAAGAACTCAACGCTCAGGGCTGACCGTTTCTAAACCAACAGGCATCGGAGGACTTTAATGTTCGGCGCATCGAAACCCAAGTTTGAAATGCGCGGGCAATTCACGCCCGAAAACTCGGCGCTCGTTCTGATCGACTACCAAGTCGGGACCATGCAGTTGATTCGCTCTTCAAGTGCAGATGTGTCGCTCCGCAATGCGGTCATGCTGGCGACGGCCGCAAAGAAGCTCAAGATGCCCATCGTCATGACGTCGAGCCAGGAGGATCACATTCAAGGGCCGATTTCGCCGGAGCTTCAGAAGGCGGCACCTGATGCTTATAAGAACCGCGTGAAGAGAGTCGGCATCGTGAACGCCTGCGCCGATCCGAACTTCAGCGGAGCGGTTGAGGCCACCGGTCGCAAGAACCTCATCATGGGTGGTGTAACGACAGATATCTATCTCGTCTTCCCCAGCATCAGCGCCGTTCGACTGGGCTACAACGTTCAGGCAGTCCTTGATGCTTCCGGTTCTTCATGGGCAGTTCAGGAGGAGGATACCCGCAACCGCATGCAGCAGGCGGGTGTGGTGTTGACCACGACGAACACGGCGATTGCGGAGTTAGTCCAGGACTGGGCGTCGCCAGCTGGAAGTGAACTGATCAAGCTGCTCATCGGCTCGGCACCGATGATGCAGCCTGCATCCTAGGAGGCCGACCATGGACGAGATGAGAGCTCCTGAAATCGCAGCATTCCGCAGCGAAACGGCAATGGTGAACGGGATCCGGCTGCACTACTGGATAGGAGGTAATCCCCACGGCAGGCCCGTGCTGCTGTGGCACGGATTTCTTGGCACCGCGTATAGCTGGCATAAGGTCATGCCACTACTTGCGGAGGCCGGCTATTCGGTCCTGGTGCCCGACATGCGCGGCTACGGAGATTCAGACAAACCGTCTGGGACCGATGGCTATGACGCACGTGCGCTCGCGGAAGAGTTCCGAGCCCTAGCCAAGCAGATCGAGTTCGGGGGCGGACAGAAGCTCCTCCTCGTCGCGCACGACATGGGCGCCCACCCTGCACTGCTCTGGGCCGCAGATCATCCAGACGAAGTGGCGTGCCTCGTGTACATGGAAGTTCCGACGATGCTTGAGGAGATCCTCACAAAGGTGATCGTCTACACGCCGGAAGCGATGGCCAAGGGTTCCATGTGGTGGTGGATTCTGCCACTCGCGCCCGGCGTCCCCGAACGCCTGATCGTAGGCCACGAGCGCGCATTTCTTACATGGTTCTATGAGGGCGCCACAGCGGAGCCAGCGTCGATCACGGAAGCCTCCATTGAAGAGACCCTCCGCAGCTTTCGTGGCACGGAAGGGGTTCTTGGAGCGCTGGGCGTTTACCGGGCCGCTTTCAAGACGATCGAGCAGACGACGCCGCTGAAGCACAGCAAGGTCCAGGTGCCGGTCCTTGCCATCGGCGGCGCCAAGGCGCTGGGCTCCAAGGTCACAGATATGGTTCAGTCGGTCGCGAAGCATGTGACAGGCAAAGTCATCCCGGAGTGCGGTCATTTCATTCCTGAGGAACGGCCTGCCGACTTCTTTCGGCTCTTCCAGGAGTTCCTTGGAAAGGTCGGCTGACGATGACGGACATCCCCCGTCGCTCTGTCCTCGCACTCACTGCCATGGCTGGCGCAGGGCTCGCTTCTACAAGACTTTGGGCCTCCGCGGTTTTGAGCAGCCCATCCCCCGTTTCAGAACCGCGCGATTCAAAAAGGAGAACTGATATGTCGGAGTCCACCACGCAGTACCCGCATCTTCCACCCGATGATTTGAAGCGTAAGCTTTCAACCGCACGTCCTGACACGGACCAGACGCTGCCTCACATTGGTCTCGTGGGAGACACCTACACTATCACTGTCTCCGGTGAAGATACTGCCGGTCGTTTCTGCGTCATTGACATGCACATTCCGCCAGGAGGTGGACCTGCACCGCACCGCCACGACTTTGATGAGACCTTCATCCTCCTCGACGGCGAAATGGAAGCGACGTTTCGCGGCAGGAAGTCCGTGTTTCGCGCTGGCGATACCATCAATATCCCGGCGAACGCGCCGCACCAGTTTCACAACGCTTCGTCAAAGCCCGTGCGCCTTTTGTGCATCTGCTCGCCTTCGGGACAAGAGAACTTCTTCAAACAGGTAGGTGTGCCTGTAGCGACTCGCACGACCGCCCCGCCGAAACTAGATAAGGAGCAACAGCAACAATTTATGGAAAAAGCGAAGGCTCTCGCTCCGAAGTATCGCACCGAATTGTTGAAGGAAGCATAATCATGGGGGCTGTCGGTCGATCAAAGACCGGCTGCTATCCAACTTCATTGTCGTGGCTGATGAAGCGACGGTGGCCGCTTGGCTACGGTATTCCAACCCGTACGCAATCACTGTGAGACTCGTTGATTGTGGTGTCAGGGACGGGAGAGTCCATCAGCAGAGGGGCCGCAGACTCAACTTGAAGAGTTTCGGCCCAGCCCGTCGCTCATCCCACAGACGTAGGATGAGCGCAAACTCCTCCACCAGACGAACTGGGTCACGGAGAGGGCCGGTTCTCCCCAAAATGGCGGAAAAGCTACGAATTCCGCGCAGAGGACAGCACACTGGGCTTGCTATGTCGGCCTGTCGGCAGAAGCCATAGACGCTAAGCTGACGAGAACAGTCAGTATGGAGTGACCGGCGCCGATGCGCCGACCGTGGGTTAGGCTGTGAGCGTCCTTACGGACGCGCAGTCCAGAGCCACAAGCGGAAGGGAGCCGGTCATGCCAGAGAAGGTACGATTTTTAGGTTTAGATGTCCATGCTGAGACGATTGCGGTAGCAGTTGCTGAACCAGAGGGTGAGGTGCGGAGCCTTGGCACGATCCCTAACCGGGCCAATTCGATCCGCAAGATGATCAAGAAGCTTGGTCCAGCGGCCAAGTTGAGAGCCTGTTATGAAGCTAGACCGACGGGCTATGTTGTGTACTGGCAGCTCGCGGAACTGGGTGTCGAGTGCGAGGTTGTGGCACCTACGCTGGTACCAGTCAAGGCCGGCGATCGAGTGAAGACGGATCGGCGGGATGCTGAGAAGCTGGCACGTTGCTATCGGTCCGGGGATCTTACGGCGGTGTGGGTTCCGGATGAAGGTCCCGAAGCGTTGCGCGATTTGGTGCGTGCCCGCGAAGCAGCCAAGCAGTATCAGACACGAGCGCGGCATCGCTTGCGTAAATTCCTTCTGCGCTCAGGCCAATGCACTCACCGAAGCCGAGACGGAGAGGCTTATCTTCCAGGGCTTGCGTACTCTGCTTCCATCAATCTTGGAACACTCGCTTCTGAGATCGTGTGCCATGAGTCATATCAGAGCAGTATTCCTCCTCCAAACCACAAAAAAGGCTGGCGGCGCTCATTCTGAGGCGTCCGTATTTGCACATTCCAAAATACATGGAGCGTAGTCTCCCAGCGGAAGAGTGGCTCACGACCAATACGCGACCATCCGTTAAAAGTGTCATGTTATTCATAACAGCTTACTTAGATCAAAACGTGTATTGACTTCCGGAAGGGAGGCGCATGGTACAGTGCTTGTAAGTTATTGATTCTAAATGGTGGCCAGAGACGGGATCGAACCGCCGACGCCGGCCTTTTCAGGGCCGCCTAGTAAGCTACCTAACCGGCCTGGAATCAGCGGATACCATTGAGAAGATTAACGTTGTGCTGTCCTCAATTTAGGATGGTTTAGGACCATTGGGATGGTTTCGTCCGTACGATGGTCGTGTATTGGTCGTGCGACCCGCCTTCCATTTTGGCTCGGTTCAGATGAGTGTATTGGCGATTTATCATTCTTTGAGAACCGAGCCACGAGACACCTAAACTGCTTGTGGGTAATCCCGGGCCCGGGTACTTCTTTTCATTGTGTTTACTCGCTAGCACTCCTATTGACATTCTGTATAGGCGGTTTTTTATTCCGTTGCTCCGCAATACGCTGCGCATGCTGCTTCTGGAAGTGACCTTGTCGATGAGGGCTCGTAACCCTAGTGTTCGTGAGTCGCACGAATTAGGCCCACATCTCAAATCAGAAAGCGTGTTAGCCCGCTGCTTTTGCCTGTGGTTCAATATTGTGGTTGCGGCGAAAGCGGTTGTAGGGGTCGTAGGTCGCTTTGATCGAGGAGAGTCTGGCGTAATTCAGGGTATATGCCTCGTGAACGCGTGCCGCCTCGTCCTGATCCATACCATTGACGTACACGGAACCCGCCGCCCAGGGCTGCATGGCGGAGTGGAAGCTGCGCGTCCACTCAATATTACGTGCATCTTCCGCAGCGTCGCCCCAGAGACTCAGCAGAACCAGATCAAAGCCCTCACTCCGGCTGGGGAACGCGGTGGCATCGGGCTTTACTCGAGAGACCGCTCCATGCGCATGTTCCAGAACTACGAAGGAACGAGGCGACGTGCAGGTCTCGGCGAACCGCACGAAGGTGTCAATTGCCGCATCGGGAAGTTCACGAAGGAAGCCGCTTTTCCAGTAGCTGCGAACACCGAATGGAGCCGCGGGATCGATCATCTGCTGCATGGCCGCGTAAGGCATCGCGCTGATCATGTCTGCAATAGGCGAGCCAAATTTTCGAAGTGGGTCCAGTACACGTTCTCCCTCGGCGAGATCGTCTCCGCACCAGCAGGGGATCAATGCGATGACTGGGAGTCTGTCGGGCGTGCACATGGCAGAGGCGTACACAGTGAGTTCGTCCGGTAGTTCTGCCGCGACGAAATCCCGATAGAATTCAAGCACTTTACGGGCGTGAGCAAGAGGATGAAGCACCATGCCTGAGATTACGGTGCTGATCGGGTACATCTGGTACGTGATTGAGGTCACGACTCCAAAGTTCCCGCCACCTCCTTTTAGAGCCCAGAACAAATCGGCATGTTCGCGGGCATTTGCGCGAATCAACGCGCCGGTCGCCAGCACGATGTCATAGGAGAGCGTATTGTCGCATACCAGTCCGCAGCGGCTCATCAGCCATCCAACCCCGCCGCCCAGAGTCAGTCCTGCTATGCCGGTGGCCGAGATCAGCCCACCTGTGGTGGCGAGGCCGTGGAGCTGGGTTTCGCGATCAAACTCACCCCACGTGAGGCCCGTTTGTGCGATCGCAGTTCGCGTTGCAGGATCGACAAAGATGCCCTTCATGCGTGTCAAGTCTATGACAAGGCCATCGTCAATCATGGCCAGACCGGCGACATTGTGTCCGCCGGCACGGATGGCGGGATAGATATCCTGCTCTGAGGCAAATCGGACAGCGGCACAAACGTCGGCCGGACCAGTGCAGCGGGCGATCACGGCCGGTTTGCGATCAATCATCGCATTCCAGATTCTGCGAGAGTCTTCGTACTGAGCTGACCCAGGCGTGAGTAGCTCGCCGCGAAACTGCGATTGAAGCGAAGAGAGGTTCATATCCGATCCTGTAGGCGCGAGAATCGTATGACGATCCTGGTGAATGAAGTTACCGAAGGCCCGCGCATCCGAATAGCACATTCCTTGCCAAGCGGATGCATAAAGCCGGTCCCTCGCTCCTTATCATGCGCGATCGACCGACGGCCACTCAGGGTTCTTTCGATGCGGCGACCCGATGTTATGGACAAAAGGCGAATTCGACAGGTTTGCAACGTTGTGGCAATGCGTAAGGAGGTGTTATGAAAAATCTCTTACCTCCCAAACACCTCTCCCAAAACTGGCGCCGCCTCCCGGTCTTCAATTACCGGAAACACCTCGAGCTCCAGCACCGTTGCCCACCTCCCCGCATGCTTGTAAAGCAGCACTGGATCGTTTGTCTCGACCAAGGTGAAGCCGCCACTTAGGTCCACATTGTGCCACCGGCCAAGGTGCGTCACCCCTTCCGGAGGCGTAGCGTCGCCTGCCAAAAACCGCTCCACAATTTCGGGAATCGCTCCCTCTTTCGCCGACCATGTATACATGAACTTCATCGTCTCTCCTCCACATTGAATAGCTGACCCAGTCCCCAGGTTTACCGGTTTGGTTGGCGCTTACCCCTGAGCCGTCAGCTGCCCCATCAGCGCCGCCGTATCCAGCACCATCCAGTGCTCTACGATCTTTGCGTCCTCCAGCCGGTAAAACAGCATGAGGTCCGCCGAAACTGTACGCCCGGTCGCCGGCACGCCCGCAAATTCGCCCTTTTGCACGCCACGGAACATTCCCCGCAGAGCCACCGTGTCTCCCTCGCCAATCAGCTGCGCCACGTCGATGCGGTACAGGGGAAACGCCGCCTCCGCTTGCCGAATGTGCTCTTTCAGCGCCGGATCGACTACAAACCGGCTTACAATGGCTTCTGTTTTCGCTTGTCCGCTCAGCGCGGCCACGTACTCTCGAATCACTTGCAAGTTGTCTACTGCGATCATCGTCATACCATCCTCCCGAACGGCCTTGGAATAGGTTCAAGCTGGGAGAATTTTAGCCTCGAAGTTACTGACAAGATCCCATAGACTTTCCAGTAAAAATCAAAGGAAAATCAAAGCATGCAGGATGGCACATACGTTTTTGGTGACTTCTCCGTCTCGCCCGCGCAACGGCGTCTCTTCCAGGCTGGCCGTGATGTAGTACTTCCACCCAAGGCCTTTGACGCTTTGTTACTGCTGGTTCGCCATCACGGGACCCTCGTCTCCCGAAACGAAATTGTCCGCACCCTGTGGCCCAACATCCACGTCGCCGAAGCCAACCTTACCAACATCATCGTTCTGCTGCGCAAGCTCCTCGGCAAAGAAGCGATCCAGACCGTCTCCAAGTACGGCTACCGCTTCTCAGTCCCGGTAAGTGCGGAACCGGGCATGAAACAAGCCGCCTACGCCACCTTTGTCCGCGCCAAGGAACTCGCAACCCAACGCTCACCAGCTTCGGTTGCCCAAGCTCGCGAACTCCTCTGGATTTGCCTCGCCGAAGATCCCCAATTCGCTCCAGCCTGGGCGTGGTTGGGACGCACCTGCCGTCTGCTGCAGAAGTTTCGCGGCGAACCCCCCGCTGGCGACAATCTTGCTCATGCCGCCTTCCGGCGAGCTTTCCTGATCGATCCCGAACTCGCCTGCGCCCACCAGTTCTACACCCAGTACCAGGTCGACACTGGCCAAAATGAACAGGCCATGATCCGTCTCGCCGGCCGCGTCAAACGGCGCGGAGAAGATCCCGAAACCCTCACTGGCCTAGTTCAGGTCCTACGCTGCTGCGGCCTCTTCGACGAATCCGTCGCCGCCCATGAACGTGCCATCGCCCTCGATCCCACCACCCAAACCAGCGTCGCTCATACTTGGTTCTTGAAAGGGGAGTACGCCAAAGTCTTCGAAACCTACACCGGCTTTCGCCTATATCTCGACGCTGCAGCATGGGCCGGACTTGGAGACACGCAACACGCTGCCGCCCTGTTGCGCCCCCGTCTGGCTAAGAATGAACTGAGCCCGCTCATGGCAGGTCCCGGGGCGTCCCTGCTCGCCGCCCTCGAAGGCCGACGCGACGACGTGCTCGCCATCCTCGAAAGCATGCGGTCCTTCAACGAACCGGAAGCCCAGTTTTACCTCGCTCGCCACAGCGCCATGGTTGGCGCCATCGAACCCACTCTTGAATTGCTGCAACGCGCGCGTGCCGGCGGCTTTGTAGGTCCCTTTTGTCTGCAGCACGATCGTGTTTTTGATTGTATGCGCGAGCTACCGCAATTCCAGGAGGAACTCCAGACCTGTCTCCACATGAGCCAGCAGGCAGCGCGCAAATATCATGAAGAATCTTGGCCAAGCCTCGGTGGCGGGCGATGAGCAACTCAAGACCTTTAAGCTGCAGGGTCGTAACCGGCTCACGCTGTCGTCATTAAGCCTTGTAGTATTCATCGCCACAAACTAGTAGCCCACAGTCAAGTTTTCCACCTACTTGATCGATGTCGGATTGGTTGGCGTAAAGAAGATTTTGGAGAAAGCTACTAAAAGGCTCGCCTAGATTTGGGCTCGATCGACTCTGAGGTGTTCGCTTTAAACAGAAGTCCCACCAGTCCCGCACAGCCCTGCAATCCACTGCTGCTACCAAGCCCCTCTAAAGCGCCTTACCGATCTCCCAACGATGCCCATATGGGTCCACAACCGAACCGTCGCGCCATCCATCGTCGTGGTCCTGCATCGGCGAGCCAACTACTGCGCCAGCCGCCACGGCCCCAATCTAACGCCGGCTGCTCCCGTCAACGCCCCGATATCGGAATGAGCGCTCTTATCCAACTGCTTGTGATCGTTGGTGCGGTCGCGATACTGGAATCGCTAATCAGCCAGCTTCCTAACCCGCGGTACCGGCGACAGCTAAGCAAATTGCCCAGGCGTCGTGGTTGTCGTAGCCATCGTCGCTGTGTTTGAAGTGATGTCTAGCGTGGGCTACAAGTGGACTCACATCGGGTTGAGATCAGCGGCTGACAGCCCGCATGACACTCCTGCACCAGCAACAACTGGACCGCCGCCCCTTGAGTGGAACGGCGGTCTTTTTGCATGACTACTTAGAACATGGGGGCAATGGCACTCGCCTGCGCGTTGTCGCAACCGCTTCCAAAGGCCGGCACCCAGGTTTGTCCACTAGGTTTTGAGAAATCTAGCAACGGAACAAAGCAGTGACGATCATCATAGCCCGAGCCAGGGCTCGAATCTGAATTGCTGTTCTGGCTTCCAAGGTAAGCGAGCGCAATCACGCCGACCGCTAGCGCCGCAAACAGCTTTGCTCCGCTATCCGAGTCATCCGAGGACTGCGGTTGTGATGGTTGAGGTGTAGAGGGCTGGAGGGTTGGTTGCGCCACACCCGATGGGTGCATCTGCGAAACGACGACGGTATCGGTCTCCGGGCGATAGCCATGCTGCAAGCAAAGCTGCTTCATGGCGGTACCGGGCGCTGGGTCGTAAACCATATTCCCAGCGCCGTCTTTCACCATCACACGTCGCTGTTCAATCAGGTTCCCAAGCCAGTAAGTCGCATTGATGTTCCCGCCCATGGCAGCACGATTGAGATAACTCACGGTCATCGGCAGATCCTCTCTGCCGAATGAGTTCTGGTCATCCATGTAAGCGCGAGCCACACGATAGGAAGCAAACGAACTTCCTTTATCCGCACTCTGTCGCCACGAACTGACCTGGGTTATAAGTGCCGGTGGCACTTGCGCCCTGTGCATGGGCGCAGGTGGCCTGAGTGTCGCCACAGGCACCCTATTTGGAAATGGCTGCGGCATGTTGGGACGCGGCGGCGCAACGTTTCGGCTTGGCGTTGCAGCACTCCTGCTTTGCGGGGCTTGTGGCCTTATTGGAGGCTGGTGGACTGCTGCTGAAGGGCGCGCATGTTGCGCTGGAGCCGGACGTGGAGGGGGCGCGGCGTGCCTAGGAAGCGCAGGATACTGCGCCAGAGTAGGAACCGCGCAAATTGTAAAAACGAGCGAGAGGGAGATAAGACGTTTCAGCACGGGCGCACCTCGGCGCGCGCTAACTAAAGAAGTTTTGCGCATTTTCCTGCTGGGGAACAGGGTTAGAACGGGCTATAGCATGCAATCACAGTTGCAGTCTTTAGAAATCTTTTGGTGCTTTGGTGTTGGCAGGGCTTTTGTTTTAGCTTCCTGTTCAGGGCTTCGCCCTCGCCGCCTCAAGGACAATTTTCCCCTTCGCAACGTGCAGCGAATTCCTCGCGGATCAAAATTCTCCTTGACCCGACTCACCCATCTTTTTCCGGGCTAAGATGGTTTGCAGGTTGGTTCCTGCAACCCGTTGCCATTTCCGACTTACGTGACAGACAAGAGTGATATTCCGGTTAGTAGGTAAATATTGAGGAATGTTTCCCGTCCCGTTGACTGGATGGCCAGAACTCGTGGCCCGAGAGGATCACCGACGATCTGTTTCCCCTTCTCCGAAGTATTTGGGATGAGAGTCAGACGACATTAGCCTATGACCTTTCAGGCGACAGGTGGTCCCAACCTGCTCCGCCGACGCCCTCCAAGAAAGCCTCTGTGCCCATGTGTTCCCGGTTGCCGCTGGAGCTCATGATGCCGTTGGTGATGGTCATTGGCGAGGCGGGATCCAAATTCAGTTGCAGCGCCGAAAATTCTTCAGGGCCCAGCAGAGCAGTCAGACGGCTCCGTAATGGCTCCGACTTCCACAATGTCCATGGCCCCACGCCTGCTCTTGCCCGCAGGTAGCTGAGTGACTTTGAACCTGCTACGGGATTTGGCTTCTGGGCGTTCGCGCGGAGTACAGGAGAAGAGATGAGTAGAAGAGCAGATAGGATCTTTTTCGCGAACATTAGAATTCCACACCTTTCTTTTCTGCCTTGTTCATCTTGTCGGCGTCTACATTTTTTTGGGCGGTCAGGTATTGCGCGTGTGTGGCCTCAGTGGCGCTACGGTACGGAGCGCCGTTGCTCGCAACGACCATCAGGTTGTCGAGTAGATAGTCGTTTTGACCGGGTATCAGCGAACCGTGGAAGTAGACAGCCACGGTCGCATAGTTGCTGCAGCGAAGAGCACCTGCGGAATGCTTTCTCTCGTCGTAGCCGAGGCCGACAGTGTCGGATGCTCGTGACCACTCCTCCGTTAGAAAAGGGCTGGTGCAGATTTCCGCGATGCTCTGCATGTCCGGGCCCGAGATGAGATGGCCCTGGAGGTCCATGATCCAATAGAAGCTTGGATCGGCAGCGTTGGCGCGAGGGACGAAGTTCTCTTTGCCATACTTGGCCCGCTTGCCCTCAATCGCCGCCGTGAAGGCAGGTTGTTTCCCCAGAGGGTAGTGCACATTGCGGGTGATCGCCGTGACGAACCCGCCGTTGGGTTGAGTGGAGAAGGCAACGCTTATAGCTCTCGAATATCTCTCCCGCCACAAGAGGGATAGTCGCTTCCACGCCCGACACGAGCGTTTGCTTCGGGATGAGCTGACGGACGTACGTCTGAGGCTTCACGTTGAGCAGACTGTTGTGCGCCTTGAGTGCAATCATGGCGTCCTTCACGCTCATGCCCACCTTGATGCCCGTGACTTCAAGAAAGCCGGAAGACGCCGCTAGTGACGCCGTAAGTTCCGGCGTTCCCGTGTCGGGAGTCGGCGTGAATCCCCGGTTGGCGGCAGGTACACCCGGCTTCTGGCTAGTTGCAGGCTGCGGCTGGTTTTTATTGCTTGAGGTCTTGGACACCTGGTTGGCGGCCTCCTTCAGCTTTTTCCAGACGCTTTGAGCCGACGCAGCGGGAACCGCCAGCGATAGGAGGATGAACAGCAGCATCAGTCGCGAAATGGGCGCATGGTGTCCTCTGGTGAAATGGCAAACGGCGGTCAGACTAGGCGATGGTGCGGAGGTACTCCGCGAATGTTACGTCCGAAACCTTGATGTTGTGGTTATAGGATTTACGCACAAAGTGACCGAAGATGAGCATCGGAATGCCTACGATTCCGCCAATGATCGTACAAGTCATAATTCCCCCTATGATCATTGGGACAATGCCGAGCAGCTTCAGCCGCCTTGTTTCTGCGAGTAATTCTTCTTTCTTCGCGAAAAGGATGTCTCGATCCTTAGAGCCGGTCGACCGCAGGGCACCGATGATTTGCTGAGATGTAAGTTCCGGGATAACCATGGCAGTTTTCTCCTTGAGTGGTTGGGTTGGTGCAGTTGAAGCTTGAAAGCTAGTGTTGCGAGGGACCATCAACCTTGATCAACGTCTCGCCCATTCCCGCCAGCGATCCGTCGGGCATACGCTGCAGCGCGACACTCATGTAGGACATTTTCAGAACGACCTTATCGTCCGCAACTTCGTAGGCCACGGCCTGTGTTGAGCCGCCTTCGGTAATGTATGCCGATCCGGACCGAAACTCGATCATGCGATTCGTGAACGTTCCGCGATACGTTCCCTCGTTAAAAGATCGGCATCCGGAGAGCAACAGAAACGCACTCAGCATTGTTGTGCACAGTCCGGACAGCGCGCACGCAGAACGACCAAAGCCGCGTTGCGTTCGGGAGAGGGAACCGGATACCATATGGTCACCACCTGTTCAGGCTTCGTACTGCCTCACCCATCCATTGCGCGAAGGGGCTTTGCAAAACGTCATGGGTACCGAATATTTTTTTGACGATCTCTCGCAGAAGTCCCTCCCGGTCACCCCTGCCGATGAGCAGCGCCTGTTGGACGAGGTCTTCAGCCTGGCCTATGAAGAGTTACGCCGGTTAGCGCGCAGCATCCGCCGGAGCGAGCCCCAGATAAGCCTTACGCCGACCGCGATGGTGAACGAAGCGTGGATCAAGCTTTCGCGAACGCCCTCGGTCGCGTCGGTATCGCCGATTCACTTCAAGCGAATCGCTGGTCGCGCGATGCGGCAGGTGATCGTCGACGCGGCAAGGCGAAGGCAGACACAGATTCGCGGTGCGGCCATGCAGCGTGTGACGTTTGACGAAGCTGCACATCTTGGCCTCAAAACGGCGTTCACAACCGATCGCGAAGTGCTTGCACTGGATACCGCTCTGGATAGCCTCTTACGTCTCGCTCCCCGGCAGGCGGTGCTGGTCGAGGCGCGCTTCTTCGGCGGCCTGGAGATGGCGGAAATCTCGGAGCTACTGGGAATCTCCGAAGCAACGGCATTACGCGACTGGCGTGCGGCGAAGGCGTGGCTGGCAGTGGAGATCCGGCGGACGTTGGTTTAGTTGAGCGGCGGTTGATCTTGTATGGAAGAAACAGACTGGGTCCGAACGCAGCAGATATTTCTCGAGGTTGCGGAGCTTCCCGTAGCTCATCAGGAAGCTGCACTCAAAAAACTCTGTGAGAACGACGAGGACCTTCAAGCCTCTATCGAAAGCATGCTGGAAGAGGATCGCAAGCATAGCGGGATCCTCCATGAAGGCATTGCTCCGCTGGCACGATCGTTCCTCGATGGAGGCAGTGAACAGGCCCACTGGCAACGCGTAGAGCAGATCGGACCTTACCGGATTTTACGTCTGCTTGGTGAGGGGGGAATGGGCGTTGTGTACCAGGCGGAGCGCATCGACATCGGCGGCACCGTCGCCATCAAGTTGCTGCGCGATGCGTGGGTATCACAGGCTCGCCGGCAACGGTTTGCGCTAGAGCAGAGGACGCTCGCCCTGCTGAAACACCCCGGCATTGCACGGATTTACGACGCAAATTCGCTACCTGACGGCACACCATGGTTCGTCATGGAGTATGTGGAGGGTGTTTCCCTGACGGAGTACTGGGACGCCCGTAGAGGCTCACTTCAGCAATGCCTTCTTCTCTTTCGCCAGGTGTGTGAAGCGGTTCTATATGCGCACGGCCGCGCCGTGATCCACCGCGATCTGAAACCTTCAAACATACTCGTCACGGCAGTGGGGACGGTCAAGCTGCTGGACTTCGGCATTGCAAAGCATCTCGTCGAGAGTGAAGCCCCGCTCGAAGCGACACTTGCCTGCATGCGGCCGATGACACCCGGATACGCCGCCCCGGAACAGCAGAATGGTGGCGCAGTAGGTGTTTTTACGGATGTCTACGCGCTGGGCGTACTTCTCTGCGAGATGGTGACGGGCGAGCTGCCCACCGTTCAGCCAGATCCTCCGCGTCTGCCGCAGGAAGGGACTGCGAGCCGGTTCGCAGGCTCGATCAGCCGCGGTGAGTGGACTGACCTGAATGTGCTCTGTACCACCGCGATGCGCACCGATCCGGAGCGCCGCTATCCATCCGTTGAAGCGATGATTCGCGATGTGGATGCCTTCCTTGAAGAGCGTCCCCTTGAGGCTCGGACGGAAAGCCGGATCTACCGCCTCCGCAAGTTCGTACTCCGCAGACGCGTCCGCCTTGCCTATGCCACAATCACACTGGCAACCTTTGCCGGACTTGTTATTTACTTCACGCTTCGCCTGCGTGAAGCGCGAGACGCCGCTCTTGCCGAGGCCGCGCGAACGGAGCGCATTCAACAGTTCACGTCCAATCTATTCCGTGGCAACGAATCCACGGTGGGTCCTGCTGACGATCTTCGCGTGACAACGCTGCTCGACCGTGGGCGCGAAGAAGCAGCCAGTCTCAGTGGAGACCATGCTATGCAAGCTGATATGTGGGAGACGCTGGGTGACATCTATCGCAAGCTTGGCGACCTGAAACAAGCCGATGCATTACTCTCCGCATCGTTGGAGCGTCGTCAAGCATATGCGAACTCGCAGCCACGTAAGTACGCAGCAATCCTCGTTGAGCTTGGTCAGTTGCGGATGGACGAAGCCAGACTGGATGATGCTGAACGGCTGATACGCCAGAGCCTGGAAGTAATCCGGAGAACTCCACCGCAGACCGACGATCAAGTACAACCCGTCGCACGGAAAGCGATGGTTGCGTTGGGCGCCGTTCTTGAAGCCAAGGGCAAGTATTCCGAAGCAGCTACAGTGCTGGCAAATGCGTTGCAGCAGCACCCGCGCGGCGATGTGCCCGACGCAGATACTGCACAGAACCTGCGCGAACTCGCAAACGTGAACTTCTATCAAGGTCACTACACCGTTGCCGACTCGCTGAACCGACAGGTGCTGACGATGCACCGCACCCTCTACGGCGAACGACACCCGGAGGTGGCGGAAGACTTGAATAACCTGGGAGCCGTGCAGCTTGAGCTGGGCAACCTGCGCCTGGCAGAGGCGAACTATCGGGAATGCCTCTCCATCACGGAGGCCTGGTACGGTCCGCAAAACCCGAGGGTGGCTGAAGACCTAACGTCTCTCGGTCGCACATTGATCCGAGAGGAACATTACGGTGATGCGAAGCCATTGCTCGAACGGGCTCTGGTTATCCAGGCGACCGCACACGGGCCTGTCCATCTGGCCGTGGCCTCGGCGCTTAACGAATTGGGAACTGTAGGGCTGCTGCAGGAAAGCTATGCGGATGCCGAGCGGCGCTTCAGCGAAGCGCTCCAGATTTGGCGCAAGATCTACGGCAACGACCACCAGTTTATCGGCGTGGGCCTTTCGAACTTGGGCAGTGTTTACATGGCCCAGAAGCAATATGTAAAGGCAGAGGCGATGTACCGGCAGGCGCTGCAGGTGTTCCTCGCCACGGTACGTGAGGAACATACCAATACCGGCATCGCACATCTGAAACTGGGACGCGCACTCTTGCGGCAGAAACGATACAAGGACGCAGAGCTAGAGACTCTACACGGCTACAAGACACTTACAAGGCTGGTTTCTCCGTCCAACGCCTTTTTGAAGGCAGGAAAGGCAGATCTGGTGCAGATCTATATTGGGCTCAATCGTAACCAAGACGCTGAGCGTTTTCGTTCCCAATGAAAGTCACCACGTACAGACTGGCGGCTTCGATTAATGACAAGGCATTGAAGCTCGCGAATGATCAAAAAAAGAAACGCCTTCGATCCTCGGAAAGATACGCCTTCCAAGTATCTGGACGCGCGGATATCGCAGCCAGAGCCTCAGCCATAGGAGCAGGTAATTGCGAGGTTTGGTTGCTGTCCAAACAGTAGTCACCTTCCTTAGGGATCAATTTGCCTGACGACGACTGAGCCCGATGCAGGCAGGCACGAATCTGATCCAGTTGGTGACGTTCGTAAGGCGTCCTAGGGACGCATCTGTGACTGTGTCTTCCGAAGGTTGCTCTAGCAATACGGCGGAATCTAAAAACACCAGCCCTGCCACCTCGTCCGGAAACCGGTCTGATATGCCCCATAGATGTGGTCTCAATCTCAATGCCCAACTAGAATATACGGCGCAGGTTCTCCAATCTGCGTGAAGCAAAGCGTGGAGATCTGAAACTCCATGCTCAATGTAACGCGCGAGATCGCCGCCAAGCTCACTGAATCCGTATCCAGCTCGATCGTAGAACAGGTCCGATAGAGGGTAGCCAAGCGAGGCTGTAGCGTATGCCACGTGGAGTAAGGCCCACCGCCGAAGCGGGATTCTAGCATTCGCTCGATAAGTGACCTAGCGATAAAGGCAACAGCGCATTCAGCAAGAGCGGCTCGAACAAACTAAGTGGCAGGATCCAAGCTCTCAGGGTGTAAAGCCGACGCTGCGCCAAAGTGGTGCTGGATCGTAGATTGCGCCTGCGGCAACCGTGCGCCACACTTTGCGGGTGTTGTGTATGTCAGCCAGCGGATCGGCCTCGAGCAATAGCACATCGCCCCGCTTGCCTGGCTGCAGGGAGCCCGATTCCTTGTCGACGCCGAGGGCACGGGCGGCTTCGATGGTCGCCGACTGCAGTGCTTCGAGAGGGGTAAAACCAGCTTCTACGTATAGTTCCAGTTCGTGATGAATCGAATACCCGGGTATCGCCTGATCTGTGCCTGCGACAATCGGTATCCCCGCTGCATGAAGGGCGCGCAGAGTTGCAATCATAGTTAGGCGACGAGCGTTCATCAACGCCGCCTTGTCGGGTGGCGCCGGAGGACTATCCAGGGCTTCTCGCAACTGGGGTGCCACATGATCCAGGCCGGGCTCGATCTGGTTAAGAGGCTTTGTAATCAGACCAGACTCATATATCGCGAGAGTTGGATCCAGTACCGTATGGTGCGCCTTGAGCGTCGAGATCAAATCCCTGGAGCGGGGCCCATCCAATTCGAGCACTGGCGGCTTGGTGCGGTCTAGCTTTCCATCCGCGTCCAGGACTGGATGAGAGAAGTACGGAGCCAGGAAGACGATATGGTTGATTTGATCCATCCCATCGTTGACCCCTTCGATTGCGGTCATTCCCTCGGGAATGTGCCCCGTTACCGTCATGCCGCGGGCGTGTGCTTCCGCAGTGATTGCCTTGACCACATCAGGCGCGAGGGAGCTGTAAATCTTGATTTGCCGCGCACCGGCGTCCGCGTATTTCTCTACCCAGGACCGCGCCTGATTCGGCGTGACTGCCAGGATCGCGCCGAGGGAGATGGGACCTGTGCCGTCGATGACCCCTGCGAACTCCAGATGTGGGCCAATGGCAGGGTCTTGCTTGCGATCCAGTTCTTCGTGAATGGTGCGAATGAAGTCAAATTCGTTTCCAACATCGCGAACGCTAGTGACGCCGGCGGCGAGATAGATCGGACCCCACTCCACTTGCTCGTAGTGTGCGTGCATGTCCCAGAGACCAGGAATCGCGAACTTGCCCGAGGCGTCGAGAGTGCTGGCATCTGCAGGCACGGGAACCTGACCGCGCGGACCTGCTGCGATGATCACGCCATTCTCAATAAGAATTACGCTGTCTTTCAGCACCGGGGAACCGGTAGAGTCTTCAAGGGTGGCGCCAACTATGGCGACCTTGGCAGCTGGAGTTATTCGAGCCACGGACGAGAGCTTTGCCAGAGCGCCAAGATCCGCTTGTACTGCAGCAGAGATGAACGTGGCCAAGTCGGCTTCGTACGGCTCGCGCACCGCCTCAAAATGATCAAACTCAGCATCGGTGCTGACCAAGGCTACGAGATCCTGCGCATCATCTACCCACAAGGACTCTTGTCCCCAAATCAGGCCGCCGACGGTGTAGCCGTGCACGGAACGTCCGCCGATCGTAAGCGCTTCCGCAGGCTCGATGTGCACCTCTGAAAAGGACGGAATTACTCTAAACCGCGCTGGCTTGCCACGCAGCAGCCACCAGCGCATCATCTGCTCCTGCATGGCCACAGGCGAGTATCCGTCGGTGATAAACCAGGATTGGCTGGCCGTTCGAGATTCCGCTTTGCCCCCTCGCTGGATCGAAACGAGATTGCCGTCGATCTTTACAACATCGTCCATCTCGGAAAGGCGCGACGACTTTCCCTTCGCACTGTACGAACGGGGCGACAGGTCCGCAGTCCGCGCTGTATAGGTCGTTTCTAGCGGCACTGGCGTTCCACGGTCAGTGAAGAGAAAATGCGAGGTCAGAGTGTACTCGTCGCCATTTGGCTGGATTGAATAGGCCTCTTTGCCGATGGCTTTGGCGAATTTGAACAGTGTGAAGGCCCCGGAGGTCGACGGGCCTTGAGCCTGCGCGGCGCACGCGAACATGGCCAGAAAACATGCGACGATACAGTTCCTGGTGCGGCAAGGCTTTCGCAAGGTATCTCTCCTTGGTTCTGGTCTGGGGATCCGCACGTACTCCTTCGGAGCGAGCTCGAGTAGGTATTCCGCATGCTTATGCTTTGAAATCGGCTCTGGAAATCAGATGCTGCGATTGCAGATCTGCTGCCGACCGTGAAGATCGTCCCGCAACTCAGACTATCAGAGGCGAACTTTCGGAAAGTGATAACAGACCAATGCACTCATTGAAGTCGAATATCGAAGCCGGATCATCTCCGATTAAACGGTTGATTAGGCAGTACGAAGCGCTGTACATTTTCGTACGGGCACAACCTGCTCAAGCATCACTAGTCCAAGTCTGTCCTGAAGGACGGTCATGTAGTCGACTTCATGTCCGCGTGCTGAGCATGCACTTCTTCTGTGATGATGTCCGCGAGTCTCCGTCGGGGAACATCCGTTCTTTTGGTTCTGCTTAGAAGGCTGACTGGAACCGATCCAAGCTCGGGAAGTCCCGCCGGAGAGAAGGACGCCAGTCCGGGCAAGTGCTTCACGGTGCGAACTGTAACCCCCAGCCCGGCGCCGACCGCTGCCCACAGGCCACCTACACTCGGCGTGATCATCGCAACGCGCCAGGAGCGCTTGGCTCTCCCAAGAGCTTCGACGGCATGCTGCCGATAGATGCACGGCTCTTGAAAGAGGATCAACGGCAGAGGCTCTCTGGGGCGTTCTCGAAAACCCTGTTTTGCTATCCAGTAAAGCGGCCAGTGCCCCAGACTTCTACTTCCCCGTGTTGTGGCTGGTGCAAGCGCGAGGGCTAGATCAAGATGACCCGACTCGATATCGCTCTCCAGGGTGCTGTTGCCGACCTTCACTTCCAGTTGTATGGAGGGATAAAGTGCCTGAAAGCGGACGAGTACACGAGGCAGGACCGATTCCACGAAGTCCTGCGCGATCCCGATGCGCACCACACCACTGGCCGTGGCGCCCTTGACGTTCTCAAGCATGTCATCATTCAACTCAAGTAGGCGACGGGCATACTGCAATGCAAGCTCTCCCTGAGGGGTGAATACAGCCGACCTTCCGTCGCGCCGAAAGAGCGCAACTCCGAAGCTTTCCTGCAGCCGTTTCATCTGCAGGCTGATAGCTGGTGGCGTGCGGCCAAGATGGTCGGCGGCTTTGCTGAAGCCTCCATAGTCGCGAATCGCGACGAACGAACGAAGGGCGTCCATGTCGATGTTGATTGGAAGCATTGTTTAGCAATGATAATCATTTGACTAAATAATATGAACTATTCATTTCCTCTGCTTATCGATAATCTTGATGAGGTGGTGACGATGCCCATGCGGCGCAAACTCATGGAGGAACACTCACGGCCTGTGTATTCCCGTGGTGACGGCGTTGCCATTCGGTTTTGAAGGAGATACAAATCGACAGTCAGTCGAGAGGAGCTTATGAAGGTAATCGAATTGACAGCGGCAAGCATGGACGCCCTCCGGCACGCTTCACGTTCAGACATCGAGCCAGGACCGGGCGAAGCACTCATCGGGCTGAAGGCTGCGTCCCTGAACTTCCTCGATATCGCGGTGGCGACAGGCAAGTATCCGCTCTCATCGTTTCCTATCGTGCCCGTGACGGACGGAGCGGGCGAAATCGTGGCGCTTGGACCCGCAGTCGCCGGGAAAGAGGAGTGGAAGGTGGGTGACCGCGTTGTTCCGCACTTTCTACCCTACTGGCAGGATGGCCGCCTGCCGATCATGGGAGGCGGGCCCCGGCGCGGGATCGACCTTCAGGGCAGCCTGGCCGAGTATGTCGTCGTTCCACAAATCGGACTTGTGCGGACGCCGGCTCATCTCACCGACGTTCAAGCAGCGACGCTGCCGATTGCAGCCACCACTGCCTGGAATACGCTGCGGGTTGCGCAGATGGGCCCACAGAAAACAGCGCTGCTATTAGGAACGGGAGGCGTGTCCATCTTCGCGTTGCAACTTGCGAAGGCATACGGAGCGCGCGTGATCATCACCACATCGTCTGAGGAGAAGGCGGAACGCTGCCGGACGCTTGGGGCAGATGAGGTCATCAACTACAAACAACATCCGAATTGGGCGGACGAGGTTCTTCGCCTCACGGACGGAAAGGGGGCTGACTTCATCCTGGAGACCGGTGGGAAGCAGACTCTGCCGCAGTCGATTCGCGCAGCAGCTCTTGACAGCTCAATCCTCGTGATCGGCTTCCTCTCTGGCACCGAAGCATCTGTCGATGTGCTGCAGGTGATGGAGAAGCGCATTCGGCTGCAAGGCAACACAACAGGACCTGTATCCGCCCTGCGTGATGCCGCCGCTGCAATCGCAAATCATCGCATTGTGCCGGTGGTGGACACGGTCTTAGACTGGGCGAATGCGTCCGAGGCATTCCGGCATGTCTCGGGGGGTGGTCACTTTGGCAAAATCTCGATCACCATTTCTAAGTGAGCCGGAGGTAGTGTCATGGACATCACACGAGAAACCCAGAAGCAATCACAGGAGCGCTTGCGTTCAGTTTTTTGCGCAGCAGATATCGCGTGGCTGCCCGGGCATTTTGCATTCACCGAAACTGCCAATCCAGAGGTCGCGGTGTCGGCTTCGCGAAGGGCGCTTGCGGTGATACGGGACGAGAATTGCTGGAGCGTGCTGGACGAAGCAGATGAGAAGAGCCCCGAGAAGTTTCGGGTTTTCACCTGCCACTTCAACGCAGATATTCCAAACAGTGGGTTCGTGGGCTGGCTCGCCTCTGAAATCAAGCGCGAGCTGGGTAGCGGCGTGTTTGTGGTATGTGGCCACAATCGACAACGCGGAGGCATCTTCGATTACTGGGGCGTGCCGGCTGAGATTGCCGCCGGTGTTCTCCAACTCATCGAGAAGCTGAGGCTTCAAGCCCACAGTTGATCAAACCAATGCAGTTCTGCTGCGGCTTGTGTTCATGGCAGCTCATACCCAGAAAGGAAAATTGTCATGCTTCAGAAGAATGATGTTTGGTTGATCACCGGATCCTCTAAGGGGCTTGGAAGAGCCCTTGTAGAAGTCGCGCTGACAGCGGGTTACCGCGTGGTTGCCACAGCTCGCAAGCTTTCCGACGTGGAAGAACTGAGGGAACAGTTTGGCGAGGCTGTGCTGCCGCTGACCTTGGATGTCACGAACGGCGAGTCGGTGAAAGAGGCAATCTTCGCAGCCGAGAAGGCGTTTGGGCGCGTAGACGTACTGGTAAATAATGCGGGCTATGGCTACCTAGCAGCGATTGAAGAAGGCGAAGATGAGCAGGTGCGGGCGCTGATGGAGACCAACGTCTATGGCCCGCTCAGCCTCATTAAGGCGGTCCTGCCATCCATGCGGGTAAACCGGCATGGCGCCATTGTGAACCTCAGCTCCATTGGTGGCGTCATCGCGTTCCCCGGCGTTGGCTACTACCATCTGTCCAAGTTCGCATTGGAGGGCTTCTCTGGATCGCTTGCGCAGGAAGTAGCGCCGCTGGGTATCAATGTCATGGTCGTTGAACCAGGCGCGTTCCGGACGAATTTCCGCGGGCCAGGCTCCATGGTGCTGTCGAATGTTGTCATTGATGACTACGCCGAGACGGCCGGCAAGAGCCGAGCGGGAACGACTGCGGGACACGGCAAGCAGCAAGGGGATCCAGTTCTCGGAGCAAAAGCAATCCTGAAGGCTCTTGAGTCGACTTCGGTCCCAAGGCGCCTCATCATCGGACGAGATGCCCTGGCGCAGGTGCGGAAACACATCGAAGACACAACCCACCTGATTGATGAGTGGGAAGAGGTTTCCGCAAGCACCGACCTGAAGGAATAACCCTCGGTGACGTAAACGTAAGCTCGGCCTTCAACGATGTCTTGGGCATAGGCAAGTGCTAATCCGTGATCATTGCACCCTTTTCCATCAAATTAGAGCTCGTAGCACCTCGCTTCTTCTCCGGTGAGTAGGGTGCGCTGGACTGTGCTTCATCAATCGGAAGGTGCATTGCGGAGACCATTCGAGCAAAGGATTGATGTCCTGCTCGACTACTTCTGGGGGAGAAGTGCCGAGCAAGTACTGGGGCAGCGAGGGTATCCCCCATCCGTTTCGTTCAGATCGGAACGACAAGTGCGCCTGTGACCAAGCTCACGGGATTAGTGAGCCATCTTCCTCCGTTCAGATCATGTGCAGCGGCATTGGAAGTGTGGCGCTAAAAGAAATCCTTCGGATTCTCTCCAGACTGATGCAGGCTGTGTCCAAAATTGGGTCCGAGATAGAGACTAGAGCGGTTCCGTTAAGCCAAGTCCAGGAGGCATGGGGCGTCAACGACGGTTCTCCTCGAATCGTTCTGACTACAGGAGTGCGATGAGAAAAGCGCTTCATCCTTGGTGACCAACAGTTGCAATCCCCGAGGCGCTTGTTTCCTGCGTCTCATAGCATGTATGAAAGGATGTCTAGCCCAGGAACAGAACGCTCGAGTCGGCAGCTGCAACGAGGTTTCCAGGTGCCGGATCACCCAGACACGCAGACACAGTTTGCACGGGAGCTTACATGCTCAAATTGAATCGCAGACCGAGGTTCATCACCTTCGATTGCTACGGCACGCTGGTGCAATGGCATAGTGCCTTGCAAAATGCGGTCCGAACAATCCTTGCCGAGACGACCAGCGTATCCATCGTCGATGAGAGCCAAGTGACGGATACTGTCGAGGCTCTCCGTACAGTGTCCATGGAGCAGCAGCAGCGTTCCCCGTTCCGTGACTACAAGACGATCTTGCGATCGAGCCTGTCTGAGGTGATGGCCAGAAAGGGGCTGTCCACGGAGGCGATCGACGGAAAGACGCTCCTCGCATGTCTGCGATCCATCCCACCCCACCCTGAAGTGCCGGCCGCGCTGGAACGACTGCGAAGCCGCTATCGCCTTGCGATCATCAGCAACACTGATGATGATCTGATCTCCGGAACAGTGGCCGCTCTCGGCGTTCCCATCCACTCTGTGATCACAGCGCAGCAAGCAGGAGCCTACAAACCCAATCATCAGCTCTTTCGCCACGCGCATCGCGTCCTCGGTGTAATACCGGAGGAGACGGTCCACGTTGGCATGGGCCAGGTCACCGACCTGAAAGTCTGCCAGGAAATGGGGATACGAGCTGTGTGGATTAACCGGTTGGGAGAAACGCTCAATCCTAGCTGGACGCCGGACGCCGTGTTGCCCGACCTGACAGATTTACCCGAGTTCCTCACCTGACCTTTTAAGCGACGTGTTGATATTTGGGGAGCAGAGGCTCCTGAAAAGGTGTGCGTGTGAGGTGAAGGTATGGAACAAGTTGCGCAGAAGCGTCTTTCAGTCAGCGGCGGGAGCTGGGTCACGGTTGACGCGTATGGAAACGCTGCCGTTCCCGGTCTTGTCATCGTACCGGGCTCGCTAAGCGATGCTCGGGAATGGCGCCGTGTAGCAAGTGCCATCACGGCCTGGCCTTCCGTCACCGTGGTGAATCGGCGCGGACGTTCCCTTCGGGCCCCTTGACTGACAACTATTCCATGCAAACCGAAGTTGAAGATCTGAGGATGGTGCTTGATGCTATCGGCGGAGCGAGTGCACTCTTCGGATGGAGCTACGGACCTCTTATTGTTTTGCGAACCGCCCATGGACTCAGCGGGACGCAGATCATCGCCTATGAGCCGGTCATGAAACCGCTTGGCGAAGACGCTCTGCCTGCCCTTGGGGGGCGAAAGAATCAGAAGGCTGGAGCCGTAGTGTCGAGGTTGCCCTTCGGCAAATAGGGGGTGTTTCGGATGAGGACATTGATCGACTGCGCTCCGATGGTCACATATGGACCCACCTGTGCCGTCTCAGTATGCCCAGCTATGCCGAACTGTTGGCTTTGAGTTCTGATTCAGAAAGCCTCCCGTTCGCGGGCCTTTCAGATCGTGTCGATCTAATCTTTGGAGAATTGAGTCGTTACAAATCGCCCTACGGGACCGCCTTCGAGAAGGTGCCCGCCAACATCGACAACGCCACACTTCACGAGCTGAACGATGGCAGAAGGCGCGGCCGGCGATTGCGCTAGAGCGGACGCCGCCATGGATCCCATGGCCAAGACAACCGGAAGAGAACGCATCCAGGGAACGAACTGCACGAGGAAGAGAACAGGTTTTAGTTTCATAAATCCTCAACCAGAAATTTTGCTTCAGGGGAACGAAGAGACACGAACAGAAAATAACGGATATGCTTCATCAGAAACGGAGCAATGCGATTGCGGCTGACAGAGAGTTGTGCGGGATCAGGAAAAGAGGGGACTGGTGCAATCAGTGCATCGGGCAAATCACAAGGGCGTACCGCGACCGGGGCGACGGAAAAATCGGTTTACTTGCGGCCCCTGATGAATTATTGCCCATGAAACTTTAAGTATTAACTGTAGACACAAGTCAATATTTTTTTTGGTCTGAGGATTAGAGGCTCATCCTGAACCTCACCGTAAGAACAGCGATCCGCCGCTTTGTCCGCTACACCTCCACTTCGGCATGTCATTGTTTCAAAGATGTATTCTGACCCGATTTCCGCAGCGGGCTAGAGCCACAGCCGCGGAAGTGCCCGCGTACCTCGTCACACTGCGATGTCGGGGTCTTTGGAAGCATCAATTCGCGCTAAGAGGAAGCATGAATGCCGATTTGCGACTACTCTCATGCGCTTGCCCATCCACTTGCTGAATCTCACCCGATGACGTCCAATTTCCAGCATGACCACCTCTACGGGTTCGTCTTGTGTGGAAAATCATTCTTGACAGCAACAAAAAAATCGGTAGAATGAGCAGAACACGATGCATACATTGGTGGCTTTCGAGACGAAGACGTTGATTCCCGCCACGAAAAAGCGGTTGTACGTCCTAGTCATTTGCCCGATGTCCTGAAGCGTCCCGCCTATATTGCAACCAGTTCCTATCTGTTAATCGCTCCGTCCGCGCATTGCGATACGTGTGCCTATTGCCCTTCTGCACGCGTTGCTCAGAAGTAAAGCTACTGCCATTCATGAGGGCCTGACGAGATGTCAGGCTCAAACTGATCAAGTGTATCCACGCTATCGTTCCTATCGCTAATCAGAGTTGATGGTTGCGGAAGAAGGTAGAACGACCGCATCCGCAAACCCATGCCATTGGAAACACGAAGAAAGGGTTCAAGGACGAGATGACGGTAAATTTGCGTTTCCTCGCATTGTGCATAGCAGCCATTGGATTGCTGTTCCCTGGGGCTTCAAATGCACAGGAAGCTTCGCCAGCAGTCCGCATTGCCGAACGGATCGATGACCATCAACTGGTTACGCTCAAGGGCAATACGCATCCGTCCGCCAATGCTGGCAACGATCTTGGTGCGGCGAGGTCCTCGCTTTCGATGCCCGACCTGAATTTTGTCTTGAGCCGTAGCCAGGAACGGCAAGCCGCATTCGAGGCATTTGTTGCAGGTCTCTACGATCCTGGATCGCCCTACTATCACCAATGGCTCACGCCGGAAGAAATCGGCGCCAAGTATGGGCCGGCGCAAGCAGATATTACGGCTATCTCGAGCTGGCTCACGGGACATGGATTCGTTGTTACCAAAATCGCAAAAGACCGTATGTCGATCCGTTTCAGGGGCACTGCGGGGCAAGTTGAAAGTACCTTCCATACTCGCATCCATAACCTCTCTGTAAATGGGGAAACGCACATTGGCAACATGAGCGATCCTCAAATTCCAAGCGCCCTGGCTTCGGTCGTGATCGGGATAAAAGCGTTGCACAATTTCCTCCCGCGCCCACTTCACAAGGCGGGCAGCACTGTCCAGTTCAATCGAGAGGCAAGAAGGTGGCAGCGGGTGTCATCCCCCGATACTTCCTCCGTCGCGGCGAACGAGAAGAAAGTGACATCCTCTCCCAGCCCGCAGTTTGGCATCGGTGTCACTGGAAACAGCAGTTCCTATCTTGAAGAGGATGTGGCTCCCTATGATTTTGCCGCCATCTACAACGTGCTGCCGCTATGGGACGCGGGAATCACCGGCGCCGGCCAGTCGATCGCGATCGCGGGGACGAGTGAAATCGACCCGAACGATGTTGTCACATTTCGCAACGCCTTCGGCTTGCCTGCCGGTTTGCCGCCGCAGCAAATCGATACCAATGGATTGGCGACCAAGTGCACAAGCATCAGCGGGCCTTGCACCGTCAGCGATCTCTCTGAGAATTCTCTCGATGTGGAGTGGTCCGGAGCAGTCGCAACGGATGCCCAAGTCGTGCTCGTTGTTACCGGCCAGAATGACGCAGGAACCGTCGATACGCTCTACGACTCCGCCAGTTACGTCGTGGAGAATCTCACCGCGAAGATCCTAAACGTGAGCTACGGCCAATGTGAATTGGGGCTGGGCACTTCCGGCAACGTTGCGTACTACAACCTCTGGCAATCCGCAGCGGCAGAGGGAATCTCAGTTTTTGTTGCGGCGGGAGATTCCGGTTCGCCCTCCTGTGATCAAAACGGGGCTAACCACTACGGCTATCCCTACTCTGCTTTGTATGGCCTTTCCGTCAGCGGCATGGCGTCTACCCCATACAACACGGCAGTTGGCGGCACGGATTTCAGTTGGTGCAAGCCTAAGCTCGACAGCCACGGCAATGTGGTGGGCTGTCCTACCAAAAGCTCGGACGCTTCGCCGTACTGGAATGCCAAGAATGACCCGGCTACAGGAGCAAGCGCCACCGGCTATATCCCCGAGATTCCATGGAACAACTCGTGCCTGAATCCGATTCTCGCCACTTATCTGGGTAGCTTTGCGCCGTTTGTCACATCGGTCACAAATAACGCGCCCACGCCTGCCAATCCCGAGGCCGCCTGTAACTTCGTCCATGACAATTGGGAGGCGATCTATAACAACTACAACACCATGTTCGCCCCATGGGTCACCACTGTGGGCGGCAGCGGGGGCAAGAGTGGTTGCGTGGTCAACGATGGTCAGACTGTCTCCACTTGCTCCAAGACCCCGAGCGACACCGGTACGGTGTATGGGTCGATTCCTCTCTCCGGCAACGGATGGCCCAAGCCTTCCTGGCAGACGGGTGTGAGCGGCATCCCTGCCGATGGCGCCCGGGATATACCGGACGTGAGTTTCTTCGCCGGGTCTGGCGCACTGGATAGTGCCTATCTCTATTGCGTTTCCAATCCGAATATCGGAACCTGCACTTATAGCGATACCAACGAAAGCACCGCGGAGGAGGCGGGCGGCACCTCGTTTGGTTCTCCGGCGATGGCCGGCGTAATGGCGCTTATCAATCAGAAGGCGGGCGCCGCGCAAGGCAATCCGAACTCGCAATTGTATAAACTCGCCTCTCAACAGACTTACTCGCAATGCAGCGCGGAGACCGCGACCAATTCCAGCAGTTGCTACTTCCACGACGTCGACACGGGCACCATCGCTATGCCGTGCGATAACGGCGCCACCATCGGCGGCTACACTCTTGAACCATGGGGTTGGGACCTCACGACTCCGTATGACGGAATATATTCTCCGAACTGCGCTGCGCTTAATCCAGGAGATGGAGTCGGCTCCTTGACCGACGCCAGCGGTCACACCGCCTATGACGCGGTAACGGGATTCGATCTGGCTACCGGCCTGGGATCGATGAATGTCTCCAACGTGGTCAACGCGTGGGCGACCGACTCGCATGCTGCGAAGGCTTCCATCAGCGTCATACCCTCGGCCTCAGCTATCTCCGCCGGTTCAATTCTGACCGTCACGGTGAAGGTGAGTGGTTTAGACTCCCTCGGCACACCTACAGGAACGGTGGTGTTGGGAGGTGGCGGCTACTCCGTCAGCCAGGGCCTAACGAACGGCAGCGCGACCATCACCATTCCGGCAAACGTCCTTAGCACGGGCAGCGACACGTTGACGGCAAGCTACAGCGGTGATTCCAACTATGCAGCCGCTACCGGCACGGCGACCGTGGCAGTCACCAATACATCCAGCGTCACGGTCGCTCCCGCTCTAATCACTGTGAATACAGGCCAGAGCCTGAAGGTCACAGCGACAGTCTCCGCAGCCGATGGGATGCCCACGGGTACCGCAACTCTCACCGCGGGCAACTATACTTCATCGCCTGTAGTGTTGAGCAATAGCGGAACCAGCACCTTCACCATCCCGATTGACAGCCTTACGGCCGGAACAGTCACCTTGACCGTTACCTACAGTGGAGACTCGAACTACTCTAGCTCCACCGGCACAGCCAACGTCACGGTGATCCAGTCCATCTATTCGCTTGCAGCCACCACGCCGCCGCCAGCCTCAGCCGGAGCCATGGCTAGCTCAACGGTGACCGTAACCTCCACCAGCAATTACAACGGCATCATCTCGCTGGCCTGTGCGGTCACCTCCGCTCCCGCGAATGCAACTCTTGTGCCTACCTGCACTGCGGGCTCCAACGCAACGATGACAAGCGGAACTGCCGCCGGCACTGTCGCGTTGACGATCGCCACAACAGGCAACAGCGCCATGCTGCAACCCTTCCCCGGCGCAAACAAGTGGATCGGATCCGGCGGTGCGGCTCTGGCCTTTCTCGTCTTCCTGGGAGTTCCGGCCCGGCGGCGCAACTGGCGTGCATTGGTCGGCGTCCTCATACTCCTGATCGGGCTCGGCAGTTTGTCGGCCTGCGGGGGAGGCGGTGGCAAGTCCAGAACCTCCGCGCAGACCACGCCTGGAATTTACACGTTCACGGTAAATGGCCAGGGCGATGACCGTGCCGGCACAAAGGAAAGCACCACCTTCACGCTGACGGTGAGATAGGCGTCTACCTTGACCGGCGAATAATTCGGTTCGCTGGCCAACAGAATTGCTGGCACTTCATCAAGAGGGACTTTTGAGATGAGAAGCAGATCAGGCGTATTCGCATTACCGTCCATTTTGTTACTTGCGGTTGCTGGTTGTGGAGACTCTAAAAAATCGAGTCCCCCGGCTCCTGCCACCTATACCGTTGGCGGCACGCTCACGGGGCTCAGCGGCGCAGGGCTGGTCTTGCAGAACAACGGAGGCAGCAACCTGACCGTGAGCGCACAAGCGACCACCTTCACGATCGCCACTGCGGTCCAGAACGGTATTCCCTACAGCGTCACGGTGCTCACTCAGCCCGCCGGCCAGAACTGCACGGTGAGCAATGGAAGTGGCACCTCGTCCGCGAATGTCACCACCGTACACGTGACCTGTGTCCAGGCCTACACCATCGGCGGATCGGTGTTGGGTCTCAGCGGCACAGGGTTGGTTTTGCAGGACAACGGCGGGAACAACCTGGCCGTGAGCGCCAACGCTACCAGCTATGCCTTCACCTTCAATGGCCCCATTCCCGATGGAGGCACACCCTACGCCATCACGATGTTGTCCAATCCTACTGGCCAAGCTTGTACGATAGCCAACCCCGTTGGAACCGCCACCGGGAATGTCACCAATGTGAATCTTTCCTGCAACAGTGTCGCCGCGTCCAACTACACCATCGGCGGCGCCATTATGGGGCTTACCGGCCCAGGGTTGGTATTGCAGCTTGACCTAGGTATCAACAACCAGGACCTGTTGACGGCGGACGAAAACGGCAGCTTCACGTTTGCCCTTCCGGCTGCCAAGGGGGGCGCATACCAGGTTTCGGTGCTGACCGATCCTACAGGCCGGAACTGCGCAGTCGCCAACGGAGCCGGCACCGTCACCGGGAATGTGACGAATGTGGCGGTCTCCTGCTTTGGCGAGTGGACGTGGATGGGCGGTAGCAGCACAGTCGGTAACGGCCGTCCCGGCATGTATGGCGAGCTCGGCAAGTCGGCCTCCACCAACGTACCCGGAGGGCGTAAGCTTTCTCTGACTTGGTCCGATTCGTCAGGCAACGGCTGGCTCTTCGGTGGCGAAGGGTACGACTCGGTGGGGACCGGCGCCTTGCTCAATGACCTGTGGAAGTTTGACCCGAAACTCGGTGATCATGGACAGTGGGCATGGATGGGCGGCAGCGCTGTAGCACCCTACAGCGCAACCAACGGGCCAAACGGCCAGGCTGGTGTCTACGGCACCCTCGGAACACCCTCACCTCGGAATGCTCCCGGAGGCCGGCAGGCCTCGGCAACCTGGCTCGACTCCTCAGGCAATTTCTGGCTATTCGGCGGAGGGGGTATCGATTCGGTCGGAAATGGTGGAGACCTCAACGACCTATGGAAGTTTGATCCAACACTGGGCGACCGCGGCGAGTGGACGTGGGTGGGCGGCAGCGATACGGGAAATGACCCCAACGAGGTCGCCGACCAATCCGCGGTTTACGGCACGCTTGGGGTAGCAGCTCCCACCAACATTCCCGGAAAACGAAACACCGGCGTCAGCTGGATCGATTCCTCTGGAACTCTCTGGCTCTTCGGCGGATTCGGTTTCGATTCCACTGGATACGCCGGGAATCTGAACGACCTGTGGAAGTACATTCCAGGCCAGAACGGGAGCGCAGGCGAGTGGGCGTGGATGGGTGGGAAAAGCGACGCCTTTGGCGCCTCGCAATGCCAATCACCCGGCGACATCGTGTACGGCACTCAAGGCCAGGCAGACCCCGCTAATTTCCCCGGAGGAAGAAACGGCGCCGTGACCTGGGTAGATTCCTCAGGCAATGTGTGGCTCTTCGGCGGATTCGGCTGCGACTCGACCGGAGCATCTGGATATCTCAATGACCTCTGGAAGTACACTCCTGGCGAGAATGGAAACGCAGGCGAGTGGACATGGATGAGCGGCAGCAACATCCTCACCGATTTCTACGGCCCCTCGGGTGTCTACGGCTCCCAGGGATTACCCGCTCCGAGCAACGTTCCCGGAGGACGGGTGCATCCGGTGAGCTGGGTCGATTCCTCCGGCAACCTCTGGCTCTTCGGCGGGAATGGCGTCGACTCGAACGAAATCGTCGGACAACTCAACGACCTCTGGAGGTACACTCCGGGCGCCAACGGGGGCTTGGGCGAGTGGACATGGATCGGCGGCAACACAACGGTCGGCCCCTACAGCGGCCAATCCGGATCCTGCGGAACGCTCGGTACATCAGCCGCCAAGAACGCCCCCGGCGGACGCGACGGCGCCATAGGCTGGCACGACTCCTCCGGCAACTTCTGGCTCCTTGGCGGACAGGGCTTCGACTGCGGCGTCGACACAGGCGGCTATATGAACGACGTCTGGAAATTCCAGCCGTAGACAGATCCACACTCCAAGGGCAACAGGTTGCGACTTTGCAGACCAGCATTGCCTGAACTCGAAAGCGCCTTGCGGCAGGAACAATGCTGCGGGCGCTTTCTGTCTCGGAGTTTTGCGCGCGAGTCATCCGCCTTCCGTTCAGGATCACCTGCGATCGGCGGCTTAGAACGCGGGGTGGTACTCAGAAAGGGCAACGTTTCGGTTGACACAATCTGAGACATAGCCTCAGCACTTGGTTGGTAAACCAAGGGAAGATTGATCCGAAACTGTCCAGGGCATGTTGCGGAGCAGCGATGTGCGAACAACGATGAACCTGTACACGCAAGATGACCGCGACGAGAAGGAAGCTACGCAAGGCGCATTCTTAGACGCAGGAGGACTGGAAGTCGTACAGTGCAGTAATTTGTAGATTGGATTGTGGATCGTCACTTGAGGTCCCCATAGCTTCTAATTGATTTAGAAATCTATGGCGGGGACGACGAGGCTCGAACCCGCGACCTCAGTCGTGGAAGACCACAAGTTTTGTGGATCAAGCTGTGGACTAGATTCAATGTGCATTCGAACCCTCTGCAGTCCGTGTCTCGTTGATTTTAAGGCAAAAGAATGCTCGAAGAACTTCGTTTTCTGATTCACTGTCGATGAGTGCATTGGCGATTTGTCATCAATCGACATATCTCTGTCCTAAGGATATGACTATGAGTCGCTGTGCCTCTAAAACGCGGATCCGTTCCGCGCCTGCAGGCATAATCTGAACAGAGGATCGCGAATGAACCGCAGGATATGGACGACCGTCGTATTGTCACTAGCCTTGTCAACGTCTCTTCATGCTCAGAGAGCTGACGCTCCGTTACTGGTGTTACCGGAGGCGAAAGGTCATCGTCTGGTGTTGATCGATCCCAGAGCAAAAGCTGTCGTTGGGCAGATCCATGTGCCTGGATGGCCGCACGAGGTCGCATTTTCCGAGGACGGAAGGACCGCTTATCTTCCCTCGTACAGTGACGTGATTGTGGGGATGCCAGGTCTGGACGGGCAGACTATTGATGTAGTCGACATGCGGACCAAAACGGTAGTGCATACATGGGATCTCGGTAGGCCGCTGCGTCCCCACATGCCTATGCTGAGCGGCACGGGCACTTTGCTGGTTTCTACTGAACTAGCGCAAGCGCTCTCGATTGTAGACCTGCAGGAGGGCAAGATTGTAGGTCAAATTCCGACCGGAGCGAAAGAGTCGCATGTCTTTGTTAGGACCCCCGACGGGCGAAAAATTTATACCGTGAACCTTCATGCCGGCAGTATCAGCGTGCTGGACGTCACGGCGCGCCGTCTGGTAAAGGTGATTCAGGTGTCGTCCCTGGTAAATCGCATCTCGCTTTCCGATGACGGTAAGTCGCTTCTTGTAAGCGACGGCAGCTCTCCAAACGTGATCCTGATCGATACCACGACAGACGAGATAACACGGAAAATTCCCGTCGCCGCACCTCCATTTTCTCTCTCCTTTACGTCTGATGGCAAGTGGCTGCTGGTTGGAGAAGACCTCGGAACAAAAGGAAAGCTTGAGGCGCTCGACCTTGCGACTTTCACGGTAAAGCATGCCTTTGACGTTGACCGCTTGCCCTACGGGATCAAGGTGATTGATGGCGAAGCGTTTATTGCCTGCTATCTGACTGGCAATGTGAACATTTTGAATCTAGAGAGTTGGACGATGGAGTCGCCGATCATGAACGTTGCCCACGGAGACGGACTCGCCGTTTGGAAGGGCGCCCGGTAGCGATCGAACGATGCACCCAAGGCATCTATACATGGCCCTATAGGTTCATCCACATTACGAGATCACGGTCTGCGCATTAGTCTTACTTGTTGCGAACAGGCCTTTGCACTCATCCAGGTTGCGACGAGCGGCTTGGCGATTTGCACTAATCCAGCCACGTTGCTTCCGAGATCAGCGTTTGTCGGGACCTATCTCCCTAAGGCCGTCTGAGCGCGCTTCAGGAAGACAGACTCCGAACAGTTAGAACTGCATCGGCGAAAGGCCCGGGTGTCTGCTGGGGAAGATTGTGTCCTGCGTTGACAACCCGATGTTCGTGCGGCCCCGTAAACATGCGAGCATGCGATGCGCTCCCTCCGGGTTTAAGGGGATCGACCGTACCGTCCAGCGTTACCGTCGGAATGGCAATCACTGGCTTCCGAGCCAGCAGCTCTTCGAAGGTTTGCAGGTCGGGGTCGCCTGCCTCATTTCCAAAGATGTCCCGGTAGCAGTGGATGACGACATCGACGAAGTCAGGATTCTCGAAAGCTTCCGCAGACCGAGCGAACGTCTCCTCACCGAAGTCCCAGCCGGGCGACCAGTCTCGCCAGAGAATTCTGCAAAGATCGCGGCGGTTCTGCGATAGACATCGACGTCCGCGTTCAGACTGAAAGAGATGCTGGTACCAGCAGGTGCGTTCGAGCAACGGAGGCGCTGGCTGACTTTGGCCGGCGATGTCGATGATGTCGTACCCCGCGTACGACACAAGACCCGCGAAACGCTCTGGCCACAGTGCTGCCGCGACACAGGAGGCGTTACCTCCCCAGTCAAAGCCACCGAGGATCGGACGATCCAGTGCCAGGGCATTCGCAAGCTGTAGAAGGTCGCGACCGCGCGCGGCCTGCTGTCCGCTACGCGCGGCGGTGTCCGAAAGAAAGCGAGTCGGACCGAAGCCGCGTGTGTACGGAGTGATCACCCTGACCCCGGCTCGCGCCAAGATGGATGCCACGTCGGCGAAAGCATGCACGTCATAGGGAAAGCCGTGCGACAAGATGACCGGCCAGCCTTCGGTGGGACCGTATTCGAGGTAAGCAATCTGGAGCTCAGTGGTTTCAACAGTCTTGATGTCTTTTTCAGGCATGGCTTCCATCTCCTGTCACGGCTACGATGAAGTCACGAACGTCGCCGAGCATGAGTTGGGGCTCCTCTAGTGCTGCGAAGTGACCGCCATGCGGCATCTCGGTCCAGTGGATGACGTTGTAGGTTTTCTCGGCGAAGGAACGCGGGGTTGGAATGAAAACCGGGTCAGGAAAGGCGGCGATTCCCATTGGCACGCTAACACGTGTGCCCGCGGGAAATCTGTTCGAACCCTCAAGGCGCTTGCCGTGATAAATCCATGTCGCCGTGACGACAGAGGAGGGAGCTAGGTAGAGCATGATGTTGGTGAGCAGATCTTCTTCCGAAAATTTGCTCCAGAGATCGGGGTTGCCGTCAGTCAGCGTCGGCAGGTCGGCCCACTTGCCGAATTTCTCAAGGATCCAACCAGCGACACCGACGGGACTGTCAGCGAGCGCAACGGCCAAAGTCTGTGGCCGTGTCTCCTGTTCGTGGTTGTAGCCGGTCTCCAGGTCGAGAATTGCGTCGCGCCGGGCGAGGGTATTCTTCTCTTCGGCAGTGGTGGGCGTGGCGTCCTCGGCAAAGATGGTGACCATGTTGATGTGAAAGCCAAGCAGGGCCTCGGGCTGAAGATGAGCCATCCAACTGGCGATGTGCGCGCCCCAGTCCCCACCCTGGACGATGTAACGGGTCTGTCCGAATAGCTGAAGCATCAGTCCGTGCATGAGCTCGGCAGCTCGGCGAGGACCGATCACTCCTGTGATGGGCTGTGAGAAGGCGAAACCGGGGAGCGAGGGCACGATGACGTCATGGCCGTCCTCTGCGAGAGCACCCCAAATTCCCTCAAACTCGAGGTAGGAGCCGGGCCAGCCGTGCAGAAGCAGGAGGGGCGGCCTAGAGCCATCTCCCTTCACGTGGAGAAAATGAATGTGCTCGCCTTCTACTTCTGCGATGAAATTGGGGAGAAGGTTGAGGCGCGCCTCGACTTTACTCCAGCTGTAGGAGTGAAGCCAATAGTCGACAAGGCGTTTCAAATCGGCTACACCAACGCCGGCACTCCACCCGCCTATGTCAGGAAGCTGACACCAGTCATAACTGCTGACCCTGGAGCGGATTGTGTCCAGGCGTTCTTCAGGTATTGCGTTGTGTAAGGCTTCACCATGCATTGCACTCCTACCTACTTGGATGCGTCACGGGTCACGCTCGTACGGAGCGTCAGTCCAATCGCACTCAGCAACTGAAGGCTTTTTTAAGTTTGTAACGGGAAGCCCGCTGCACTCTGAAGAGTGACGGTGCCATAGTCGACCTGAGTAGTATCGACAAGTTGGCTTCTCACGCGTGAGTCTCCGCTGGCGAGAACAGCGTGGTCCAGAGAGGGCCGAAATGATAAAATCACCCTCATCAACCTGAGGGTGGCTAGGGTTCCGCGTGACAACGGACTGGACCGAGCGTCACAGTAGCCAGGTGGCTTGCACCCGAGGCATAGAAAGCCAGGGGGGCTGGTTGTAAGGCCGTAGGTGTGCCTTATTTCAGTCCCGAGGTCTCGGCTCTATGCACGTCTCCGCTATCGTTCTCGTTTTGCTTTCCGCTCTCCTGCACGCCACCTGGAACGCGCAACTTAAGTCCGACAAAGACCAAGCTCAGTTCATGTCGAGTATGTCTCTCGCTGTCGGTGCGATCTCACTTCTTTGCGTGCCGCTGGTTGGCCTACCGAGCGTACAGTCATGGCCGTGTATCGCGCTGTCCGGTGCGCTTCACATTCTCTATAATTTCCTGCTGTTGCAGAAGTACAAAAACGCTGACTTCTCGAGCGCTTATCCAATCTCGCGAGGCGTGTCACCCGTTCTTGTCAGCGTCGGCGCATTTCTATTTATGCGCCAGCATCTAGCACTGCTGCTGCTCGCCGGTATAGGCCTCATCTCATGCGGCATCCTGTTGCAGCTGACAGGCAAGAACAAACTCAGCCTGCCATTGACGCTCCCCGCCTTCGCCACCGGAGCAACGATAGCCGCCTACACCGTAGTGGACACAATTGGCGTGCAACGATCGGAAAGTACCGCTTCATATTCGGTATGGATCTTTGCAACTTACTTGTTCGTGCCGGCTCTGCTACGGATACTCCGATTCCGAGTACGCTTTCTCGATCGAGCGTCGATGCCCAAAGCAGCCTGTGGTGGAGCGTTTTCACTGATCGCGTACACCGTGGTTCTATGGGCAACGCACTTTGTAGCTGTCGGAACTGTTTCTGCACTTCGCGAGACGAGTGTTCTCTGGGCGGCAGCGATTGGTCGGGTATTCCTTGGCGAGGAGTTGACTCAACGGAAGATAGCTTCCGCCGTGCTGATCTGTTGCGGAGTCATCCTGCTGGTTTCCAGCAACGCCGCAAAGGGTGGTACGGAAACGTCTAGCGTTCAACCCATGGTTTGGCCGCGTATGGAAGGGCAGGCGTGGCCAGATACGTCCGGCGAACTCGGCCAGGTCCGCTGAATACCATTGCAGTTGTTCAACTGTTGCCTTCAGACCAATGCACTCATTGAAGTCGATAGGGAAGAGCCTTGTGTCACCCTACTTGTGTCACCCTAGTCGATAGCTCACTTGCCTTCGACCGCGATTTCACGAACCCGCGTTTTTGAAGCCTTCTTATGCTGAGCCATATCAGGCCGTACCCACTCAACAATAAAACGCCATTTGCAAAGGCTGGCGTCGCTCATTATGTGGCCTCCGCATTTTGCACATTCCAAGGTGTTTGGAGCTTTGTCTCCAAACGGCAAGGGGCAGAGCACGACCAATACGCGACCATCCATGGGAAGTGTCAGGTTACTCATAACAGGTTGTTTAGCCTGAAACAGGTAAAAGCCTCCAAAGGGGAGTCCTATAGTTTAGTGCTTGTAAATTACTGATTCTAAATGGTGGCCAGAGCCTGGACCACCAGCCCGTTGCGGTTCTCGGTCAACACATGGCCCAGATAGCTCAGCACCGATGCGCCCGAAGAGCTCTTCCGATACAGCCGCGCTTCTGGATCGGTCGTCGACTCATGCGTGTCCCGCAGCAGCTTGCGGCCTCGCGAGTTTCCATGGAGCCAGTGCTCGCAAGCATCAAGGCGCTTACGCTGCAGATTCGCGAGTAAAACCGCAAGATCATTGAACTCGGGAAGACCAACTATCCAAAAGCTTCACTGTTGACCCAGGTCCATGGAGTAGAGCCGCTGGTAGCGCTGACGTACATCCTCACTCTCGAAGATCCTCACCGGTTCGCGAAGAGCCGCGATGCTGGCTGTTATATCGGCCTGCAACCTGCACGGCGCAACTCTGGAACTTGCCAGCCTCAGCTGCACATCACGAAGGAAGGAGACCCCTATCTGAGATCGCTGCTCATCGAGAGCGCTCACCATATCCTCGGTCCCTTCGGGGCCGACGTGATTTGAGACTTTGGGGTCTGACGCTTGCCTCGCGCGGAGCTGCGCTCGGCAAGAAGAGAGCCCTTGTTGGTGTTGCGCGGAAGCTAGCGGTAGTTCTACATCACCTCTGGGCTACCGGCGAGGTATACAGCCATTGCACCAGACAACTGCAGCAGCCAAGTAACTTGATAGATCGAGTTTTAAACGCCGGATTCGGTGACTGCGTCTTGCGGGTTTGGCGACTCCCATTCACAGTGATGGCGAGCGAGGCCGCGAAACAGGTAGCAGCACCGGTTGAATCGAGTAACACCGAGCTTGCACCGGGCATACGCACGCCCATCACAGAGTGCGGATGGAAGGGTGGCGACAGAGACTAGGCGTGCTTCTTCATGTAAAGGAGGACTACAGCGCAGCTTCTGACAAGGGCTTTGAGTGAACGGTACATAGTATTCTGCTATTGGACACCGCTCCTATTCTGAGCATGCGCGCACCGCCGCTTTCGGCTCCTTTAAGGACACAGCTATGGAGAACAAGTCGGTTAACCAGATCGTTTTCGGTCGTATTGCCCCAGGAATAAGCGTGCGTGACATCCAAGTTTCATACGAGTTCTACTCGAAGGTGCTTGGGTTTCGCAAGGTCTTCGAGAACGGCAGCCCCGTCGGTTTCATGGTTCTAAAGAAAGACGGAGCGGAACTGCACCTAAGCCAGAAGCGCGATCATCAGGCGTCCATCACGAATGTGGCGCACATGTTCGTGGACGATGTCAGGTCTCTCTATCAAGCATGCGAATCCGCAGGAGTGCGGATTATTAAAACGCTTGCCGATAAAGATTATGGACAGCGTGCATTTGTGTTCGCAGATCCGGATGGAAATCGTATCGACGTGGGCGAAAAGACAAAGTAATGTTCACAACGCGGGGTGCGCCAATGGATTTGGATTGATGGCCTACCCCGTCATGTCTCGAAAGCCTTCGGTTCACGTAAATCGCTCTTGACACTAGCGGGCCTTCTCATGGAAGGCCGCTGTGGTGGGTGGCGGAAGACGCGGAACGCGGCTGGAGATAGGCGAGGAGCACAGCTCCTCCTAGAGAGAAGGGATTTGCCATTTGCCTTAGGGCAAGCCGTTGCGGGATGATGAAGGTGGGACGGGAACGCAGCGTCCTGGGGTGTGGAAACCCCATAACAAACAGGCACGCTGTTGCTGGCGTGCTGAGGATTCCCTGCGACTTTTGCGGTCGGAGAGCCGTGGACGTATGTCCACGCCCTAAAGCTAAAGGTCATGGAGCCGTGTGTTATCGGCATTCGAACTCCCCGATCACGGGTTATTAGGGTTGTTTGCGGGAGCGCACCGCAGACGTTCTCCCCAAACCTCCGGAGGGGTTCTTGCTCTCTTCTGAAGCAAGTCTGAGTTTTCGTTCGCCCATACAACCGGGTCGTGCTTCACTGGGTGCTGCACGCCCAATCCTCCGACTGCTGCCTCCTGGCATCAACAGGAGTTCGGCATGAGTGACCTGCGCGAACTCGCATTCCAGGGAGACGGCGAGCTTCAGCGCAGGACAAAGTTCATCGTGAATAACGATACGTGTCGTATCCATGACGCAAGGGTCTGCAGTACCTTAGCGATGGCGCCGGGCCGGCTCTGACTCATTCCTCGTGGTGTATTCGCAGGACCACACGTGTTGGGGGCTATCAGTTCCCACGCGGTATATCGGCCACGCGAAGCTCTCTCCTTGACCAACCGAGGGATGAGTACAAGTGTTTGCTCAAAGAAAGGGCCGGTATCTCAAGAAGATCCGAGGACCCGCGGTTACTCTACTGTGCGAATTCCCATTGGTATCCATCGCCGCGCTTTGTGACCCAGACAGCTGAAGTCAGCGGAAAGTGGGCACTCAAGTATAGTGCGTTGCTACTCGCGGTCATTTCAAGGAGCTGCATTCGCGACCGGCACGCTGGTTCCGGGAATTCGCAAAACGCAGATACCAGGTCAGTGTCGTAGAGTTCCACGGGATGGTGGAGAACATCTCCACCAAAGATAGCTCGCTCTCCTGCAGATCGGAGCTCGATCGCTGCATGGTCGATGCTATGCCCTGGGGTCGGAAGAAACCGCAAGCCAGGTAGGACTTCCTGTCCGTCGACTGCTATAAGCCGGGTCTGAGCTGAGGATTGCAGAGGCCGCATGCTGTCATTAAACGTGCCACTGACCGGAATCCTGACAGGTTCCCCGAAGCCGGCTTTGGCGCGTGCAAGGGAGATGCCGCGCTCGTCGCCGTCGGCTAGGGCTGCACCATATTCCCATTCGAGTCTGGAACAAATATGAACAGCATTCGGAAAGGTCGGTCTCCATTGTTCTTGCGTGTAGATCGTGTTCCATCCGACATGATCCGAATGCACGTGTGCGTGAAGCACGTAATTGACCATATCCGGTACTACACCAGCGGCCTCAAGGCGTTCGAGGAAGGAGTTGCTGAGATGGTCGAGCACCTGCTGCTGTGGTCGTGCCTTGTCGTTACCGGCACCCGTGTCGATCAGGATGATCAACCCCTCGTGACGCAGAACCCATGAGTGAACGCTAAGCAGTGCCCGCTCACCTTCGGTGGTTCCGTCCGGAAACCAATCCGGGTGCCTTGCCTGTAAGTGTCCGTCCATAGCCGGAAGGAGCTGCGTCAGGGTAAAATCGTTCAGGTCGGTCTCGTGAATTTTTGGATCGTCGTATTTTCAACCCTAAACATCCTTGCCTCCCTGCTTCATTAACGCAGTTGTGCGAAATCCGCGAGACCCACGGTTGTCCATAAATGCGTCAGAGACAAAGTCTCCGATGACCTCTCGCAGAGACTCAGGTCATCGCTAGTTACGAGCGCTCATTCTCACTCTACGAATCACACCGGTACACCCAACGATACGATGCGTTGCGATACTGCCTGAGATGTCCGGGAGTGTGATGCGGTTCAGTTAAAAACGTGCGCTTCGACAATGTATCGGGCAAGCCGGGCCAGACCGACGATCACTTTTCAATTCCCGTGGAGACTCCGTCGAACACGATGTCGAGCACTCTCTCGACGAATACCTCGATGGATTCGGCAGTGCGGGAAACTTTATACGGCACCAGAAACCGATGGTAGATCGCACCGTAAAGGCAAGTGAGGATGACGTCGGGGTCGCGATTTGCCTTAATCTCGCCTCGAACGACGCCCTTGCGTAGTATCGCCCTGGACATTTCTTTTCCGGGCTCAATCCATCGTTCTCCGATTTGCTTGACTAGCTCTGGGTCCAACTGAGCGCGCCCCATCACAGATCGGATGAGCCTGCCCCGCGGACCGGCGTATATCCCTGCCAGCTGCTTCATTTGAACTTCAAAGGTCTGCCGGGCGGACGGGTACTCGTGAAGCGGTGCCATGCTCGTGACATCAGACAGCACCGCGTCAGTTATGAGTGACGCGAAGTTTGGCCAACGGCGGTAAATAGTTGTTTTCGCAATACCGAGATGTGAGGCCAGCCCTTCGATTGTGACCGCTTCCAGTCCGAGGCGGTCCGCGTGCTCCAATGCCGCCCGGAATATCAGTTCCGTAGCTTGGAGACCTCGCTTTTGGGGCGGCTTTACGGCCTTCGTCACCCTAGCTTTCGTCTTCGAAGTGGTCAGGTCGTCCCTCCGTTCATACGCTTTCATTATCTTCTCAGCATCCCGACTGCAACGAAACGCATCGTATCGTTAGGAGGAATCACCAATGAGCGTGTCAACACTTCCACTCGCGGGCAAGACCGCGATTGTCACCGGCGCGGCCAGCGGGATCGGTCTTGCTATAACAAAGCAGTTTCTTCGTGAAGGAGCCCGTGTCGTTGTAGAAGACACCAACCCCGACGTAGAGAAGCAATTCGCAGGCAATGAGAATGTGGCAGTTCTGGTAGCGGATGCGGCGAAAGAGGAATCCGCTACAGCAGCCGTCGAACTGGCAACGAGCCGCTTTGGAAAGCTTGACATTCTCGTGAACAATGCCGCCCGAATCGTCTATAAGCCGGCGGTCGAAATGTCTCTAGCTGATTGGAATTCGATCCTCGATGTCACCTCTACAGGAGTCTTCCTGCACTCTCGCGAGGCTCTGAAAGCGATGACCCCGAACAAAACAGGTGCGATCATCAACATCGGCTCGTACGCTTGCTACCAAACCTTCCCGGGGATTTCTGCCTATGCAGCGGCGAAGGGGGCATTAGCTCAGATCACCAGGACATTCGCACTGGAAGCAATCGAGCACGGAATCCGCGTTAATGCGGTCGGCGCTGGAGATGTGGTGACGAATCTCCTAAATACGTTTCGGGAAGATGGACGGGAATTCCTCGCAAAACATGGAGCGAATGCGCCCATAAAGAGAGCAGCACAGCCAGAGGAAATCGCCGAGGTGGCAGCCTTCCTTGCCTGTGATAAAGCGAGCTTCATCGTCGGCGCTGTGGTCATGGCGGATGGCGGCATGAGCGTTGCAATTCCAAGCGCCTGAGAAGGCGTTCTGCTAGGAACGCCTTGCGTCGCGATCTGAGGCCAAGTTGGGTGGCGGCGGCAGTGGACCCTTAGGTGAAATACGCGAGTATCACGCTGACAGGGTCCTCCTCGGTTTTCACCGCTAGGAAAGGAAACAATTATGGGTAAAGTATGGTTCGTGACCGGCGCGAACCGCGGTCTAGGTAAGGAGATCGCGCTGGCGGCGCTTGGCAATGGAGACAGAGTTGTTGCTTGCGGAAGGAAGGCCGAGGCGGTTGAGAAGGAGTTCGCTGCGATGGGTGCAGGTGAACGCTTTCTTGCGCTCGCGCTGGACGTCACCGAGCAAGATCAAAGTACCGAGGCGGTCCGGGAAGCGGTTCTCAAGTTCGGCCGCATAGATGTTCTAGTCAACAATGCGGGATACGGGCAATTGGGATTTTTCGAGACGCTCACCCCGGAGCAGATGGAACGACAGTACGCCACGAATGTCTTCGGTACCTTCAACGTGACCCGGGCCGTTTTGCCGCAAATGCGCGCACAGCGCTCGGGCCACATCCTGAACATCTCCTCTATTGGCGGAGCGGTTGGCTTTGGTGGCTGCCCTGCTTACACCTCAAGCAAGTTTGCGATGGAGGGCTTCTCTGAGGATCTGGCCATTGAGTTGAAGCCATTCGGGATCAGCGTGACGATCGTGGAACCTGGCTTCATGAAGACCGACTTCCTCGATAGCAGTTCCGTGAAGTATGGCGATCAGGTCATCGACGACTATGCGAGTGCTGTGGCAGAACAGCAAGCGCACTACGGTGATCGGAACCACCAGCAGCTGGGAGACCCCAAGAAGTTTGGGCAGGCTCTCCTGACGGTTGTTGCGGCTACCGATCCTCCCCTGGGGTTTGCGGCAGGTTCCGACGCCGTCGCGATGTCTCGAGGGGCCCTTGAACGTAGGCTTGCCGTGCTCGAGCAGTGGCGGGAGCTTTCGGAGTCGACCGATGGCGAAGGTTAAACCTTCGTCCAGACCGATGTCGTCCGTGAGCGGCAATTCTAGTCGTGATAATAAAGCCGTGCTTCCGCACGGCAGGAGGATTCTGATGGGAAAGCGTAAAGAGTATGACTCAGCCGCGCCTTGGATTCTAGAGCATCCGTGTAGTGCTTCGGATGAAGCGGCAATGTCAGAAATGCGTACCGTTGTCGCACCAATGAAGGGCAAGCTCCGAGGAGTTGAAGCCCGCCTACCCTTCGAAGAAATCATGGAACGCGTGAGTGCGCCGGATGGCATCGACTACGCCGAAGACAACGTCGGCGGTATCGACGGTTGGTGGTGCAGACCCCAAGAAGTTCCACAAGATCGAGCGGTCATGCACATACACGGCGGCTGGTTCAACTGGGGTTCGGCCCTTGCCTTCCGGCATCTGGGTGGGCATGTTGCCATTTATTGTAGTGCGGCGGTATTCCTCCCTGACTATCGGCTTGCACCGGAACACCCTTTTCCAGCCGCGACCGAAGATGTTCTGTCCTGTTAACTCGGCTTGTACGAGCGGGGCTACTCTAGGCTCGCAGTAACGGGCGACTCCGCTGGAGGCAATCTTGCCCTGGGATTGATCAAGCATCTTTCACAAAGCAGCGAGCTAGCAGGCAGCGCGTTGGCGGGAGGTGTGGCGGTCTCGCCTGTGACGGACCTCACCCTAAGCGGGGAGAGTTGGGCAACTCGTGGTGATGCTGATCCTCTGTTCACGAGAGCGCAAGTGACCGATCTCGTCCAAGCCTACTTAGCAGGCCATGCTGCTGATGATCCGGCGGCGTCGCCCCTCTTCGCCGAACTGAAAGGACTCGCCGCGTTTCGAGTCCACGTAGGAAGCGACGAGGTGCTGCTGTCGGACTCAATTCGCTTCGTAGAAAAGGCCTTCGCCGCAGGGGTCGATGCTCGTCTCGAAGTATGGGAAGGCATGATCCATGGGTTCCTGGTCAGTGTTGGGCGCCTTGAGGGTTCTAACGGGGGTCTTCACCGCCTGGGCGAATTTCTCAGAGAGCGATTTGTTAGATAGCGCGTGGAGCAGGGGCTTCTCGCTGGCTTCCAGATCTGGCGAGAAGCACCCGTCGCATGAGTACGGACGGGTGCACCGAACCGAGTGGGAAATCTAGCTATTGAATGGTGGTAAGTAGTGCGACTTGATGTGCATTGCCAACACTCCCCCTCGACGCATGAGCATGCCCTAGCCCTCCTCTCGTAGTACTTTCGCATGAGATCAACGAGGACAGGGTGTCATGTTCTGCGTGGGCAAACCTGCCCCATGTGTCACCTGGTCCGCGAACCATTGGCTCTCATTTGTCTCTTGAACTCGATCCTACCAAGAGCCCAGACCGCTGTTGTCATCCTAGGAGAGGATGCGGTACCTTCCGCGTAGATCGACGATGCCGGTTGAACGACATCCTTATTGATCGGCTTCGGTGATCTTGTTCGAGGCTTGAGGCTGCGCGTGATGGTACAAGAGCCGCAAACCGCAACGCACGGATGGCGGGAGCGCTTTGAAGACGAACGGATACGCTACCGGTCCTTCCGGGGGGGACGAGAGCGATGATGTGCTGATTGAACCTCGCTACAAAGTGGTGCTATGCAGGGCTAACATGGAGGCAGAGTGGCTGGTAATTTCCGCTGGATGAGTTGCCTAGCGGGGCCGCTCCCGTCGAGAGATCGTCCTGTCGCCAAGAGAGCGTTACGTTGGATATACACATAAGTATCCTAAGACCCGTCAACCGGCAGCTTGGCAGCTGGGCTGCGTGGTTCGTTTCACCACCATAGCTGTCAAGCTCGCCGCGATAAAAGAACTGCGCTCACTTGCTCGGGAAAATGTACTACCTGCTGAAGGTTGCTGAGACGCTGCCAGCGCCGGGAGAGTATAGTGATGACGCGGAGAATTCAGCCGAAGAGCCAATCAATCTCCAATACGCCGCCTCAAAAGTGGTTGGGCGTCGGGAAGGTGATAGTCGAACCAGTCCGGCTGCCCCTCCAAGCCCGTCGGAGGCTTTGCGATGTTCATCAAACAGCGACAGATTGCTCGCGCTTTAGAGAGCGGCGAATTTCGGCCGCACTTCCAACCTCTAGTTGACCTCCGGACCGGTAACTTGCAAGGTTTCGAACTTCTCGCTAGATGGAAAGACCATGACGGTGGCTGGATCCCTCCAGCAGTATTTATTCCCTTAGCCGAAAAGGACGGATGGATTGATCACCTAACTAAGCTATTGATCCAAGAAGCCTTCTCGACGATGGTGAGGTTGGACATCATGACAACGCTGTCCGTAAACATCTCTCCAGTCCAGTTGCGAAGCCTGGAATTGCCGACGGACATCGAGAAAATCGCAAAAGCGAATCATTTCCCTTTGGACCGTCTGATCATCGAGATTACTGAAAGCGCGTTGGCCGAAGATATAGAGCGGGCACAACTTATTATGGCCGCCTTGAAGGATATGGGGTGCAAGCTGGCTCTCGATGATTTCGGGACTGGTTACTCGAGTTTGGCCAATCTCCAATCCCTCCCATTTGATGAGCTCAAGGTTGATCAAAGCTTCGTAAGTTCGATGGTCGACCGCCGGGGCTGCCGCAAGATCGTCGCTGCTGTGGTGGGCCTGGGTCAGAGCCTTGGGCTTCGAACGGTGGCTGAGGGTGTGGAGACAATTGAACAGGCTCAAATGCTCCGCTGGCTTGGTTGTGACATTGCCCAGGGGTGGCTCTACGGAAAGCCAGTTCCTGGGGAGAATCTCGTCACCGCGCTCTCAGCGTTCCCCGCGAAGGAACCTTCCTGCCAGACGGTAGAGGACGTCGGGCGGGTTTGGAGAGGCTTAGACCTACTTCCCGCTCTTCGACTGGGACAACTGCAGGCCGTATATGACGGCGCCCCGGTTGGTTTAGCGTTTCTGGATCGTGACCTGCGGTACAAGATGTTGAACCGGAGACTTGCGGAGATGAACGGACGACCAATGGTGGACCACGTCGGCAGAGCTGTCTCCGAAATGATTCCTGAGATGCTCCCGTTTGTCCAGGGTTATCTTCGCCGCGCTCTCGACGGTGAAGCGATTCATGGTGCTGCAGTCACAAGGCCGGCCTCCGATGTTAGCGAGAGCAAAGAGCTCATGGTGTCCTATGAACCTATACGCGATGAGGCAGGAGAAGTGGCCGGCGTGTCCATTGCCGTCGTTGACTTGTCCCCTATCAAGCATGCTGAGGAAGCGCGAAGCGAAGCCGAAAAACACTTCCGGCAAATGATCGAGCTGTTGCCTCAGATTCCATGGATCATCGACCCGGAAGGACGCGCTTTGGACGTGAGCCAACGCTGGTTACAAATCTCGGGAATGAAAGGAGACGAGTGGAAAGGTTTCGGCTGGTTGACTGCCTTGCACCCAGACGACCTTAAGCCCACTTGGGATGCTATGAATTCTTCTTTCAAGAGCGGTAAACCCATTGATCTTGTTTATAGGGTCCGTAGCGCGAAGGACGCTCCATGGGAGTCATTGCGTTCCAGAGGGGCCGCGAATATTGGCGTTGACGGAGAAATCACTTGTTGGTACGGCTGCTTAGAGGCCGTTCAATAAGACGCTTTCAGCCTGCCTAGAGACATGCTGCACATCGACAAACGGCGTGTGCTTCTACCGCGTCCAGTTCGGAGACGCATGTCGTGCCTTCCACGTCGCCATCAGCGCACCAAAGCCTACCGCCCACAAACCAATGGCAAAGCCGGACGGTTCATCCAACGGCTCTGCGCGAATGTGCCTACCCACAATGTCGCGTGAGCGATTGCCGCCCACTTTCTAAGCGTTATGGGAACGACGCCAATTGAGTACCTAGCTCGGTGACGCATTGGCGTGGCTTAGTCGATGCTGAAGATGGGTAAGCCGATGAAGTTAGTGGAGCCTTCGGTGGGTATTCGAGTGAAGGCGCGCTGAGCCGTTCTTCGCGCAGCACGCTTGGGCCATAATCACTTCGCCTTCTCCGCTGGGTTCTTCGAATCCTGCGATATATTGGTCGAGCAACTCCTTATCGATTTCGGGCCTCTTCATCGGGAAGTTCAACCCTCATCATGGATGTGGCTACTTTATGTCCATGGTGAAGCAAGCATTCACCGGCTTCGTTGCGTTGCCCACTCGGAGAACTCCATGGGAGATTCTGGGAGTGCGTCCCGGTTCCTCTCGCGAAGAGATTGAAGCGGCGTTCCGGGCGAAGGCCAAACGGTTGCATTCGGACTGGGGTGGATCAGATGCACCAATAGCGGGACTCAACGCGGCGCGAGACAACCTGAAGGAACAAGCCGCGTACCTGCGGTGGGCCGCTAAGTTTGCCCGCTGATTGCTCCCTGCATCCTTAGATACGTTCTTTGCCTGCAATGCTTCGAGTTCGGCTTTGTGCTTATCGACGAAGTCCAGGTTTGCCGGGTTTATATTAGCTTCGGCAGCCTTCTTGGCACGGTCCGGCCCAGGCGGGGCAATGGCGCTAGCCATAACGGCTTGAAATAGAGTGATCTGAATCAAGACGAATTCGTGAACGGTCAGGCCGTGATCGGTAATGGCGGATTGCACCACCGGAACCGATGAAATGCGCTTTTCGATCGATGCCAGGTCTTCATGTTTTTCAGTGTCAGTTTCCAAAGCATCCTTGAGTTCTGGACGGTCTTTTGTCACTTTGGCTAGTGAGCCGAAGGTCTCCCAGAACTTGGTAACGGCTGGCATGGTGAGAGTGTAGTGCTGGATTTCAAGAGAGTCTTTGTCTGCGTTTTGTGCCGACGCTTTGGCAAAAGTTAGTACGACACAGAGAGCGATAGTCAAAGCGAATGAAAGATGTCGAACAATTCTGGGCACGCGGCTGTCCTCGGCTCCGAAGTGTAGCAATTCTCATGAATTACCCTTGGGCTGTCAACTATAGATGCAAACATAACTGTGACGTGAGAAATTAGACGAACGATACAATCCTGCCCGAGGAGCCAAGCATGTTAAATGATGCCGCTACATGCGCCTACCTGCCGGCCTCAGACCGGTCTCACGCCCGGAGGTTCTATGACAGATAGTAGGGCTAAAGCCAGGGATTGAATTTGCTGGAGGACTGATCTATGAATGTGGCGGGGCACAGTCTTCTTGTACCCAACCCCTAACGCCGACACGTCAAAGGCAGGCCGGACATTTTGGCAGGTGAAGGATTTGGAAGCGGAGGTAAGAGATAACAAGGGCAGTGGAGTGAAGTTCGAGAAATACAAGATGCCGGACGTGACGAAGCAAGACAGCATCGCCACGGGTCGCGGGTCGCAGACCGCATGGTTCAAGGACGCTGAGGGAAATATCTAAGCAGTGCGTCGGCTGGTCTAAAGCCTATTCCGGCCTCGACCGAAAAGCAGGAAAAGAATGATTATAAGCAGCAGAAGACTTATGCCACCGCCGCCATAATAACCGACGCCCGGCCCCATGTAGTAGCCGCCGCCGCCAAACAAAAGTAGGAGAATGATGAGGATCACAATCAATGGCATGGACGGAAGTCTAACATGGACGCCGACAAGAGGTCAGTTATTTATGTCAATATTCTTTGCGGTGGGATTCATGGTACCTGGCGTCGGAATTTCTTGACTGTCGAAGCGGCGTTTTCCCCAAATCGGGTGCGACTTCGCTCGTCGTCAAGACGATTTCGGAAGCAAAGCGTTCAGTTCACCGCCTAGCCTTCGTTTTGTCAGCCGGATATGTTCGCATTGAGGCCGTAATTTTATCGGCACCTACTGAACTCGGTTGGCGTCGATCATTAACGGCGTCACTTCCTCCAGCGCGGCATGGAGTCTCAGCACGATTCGCTGCTTTTCTTCCTGAGTGATGTCCCCGATTTCACTCGGCGTGGTGAGTAACAGCCTCCGCAGCGTCCTGATCTCGGTGGACGTGAGCGGTACTAGAGCAACTGAATCTTTTTCGGTCATAATGGGCTCCGTGAAAAGTGGGTAGAAATCGCCGAGCACAATAGCTGGTAGCTAGTCGGCTTGAGGATGCAGCCTTTGCCGTTGCCGCTTACAAATGCCACAAGTCCCCCCGTCTTTGGCGCAGTGTTTGCAGTATTTGCAATTTTTGCAAGTATTGCAAGGTGTGCTGCCGGTACAGGTGGCAAAGTACGTATCAGCCGAAATACCCGACATCAGAGCCACTACGAATGCCAGTGTTAGAGCCTGTATGAAACGACGCATAGATTTCTCATGAAAGGTGATCGGAGGCTACTCAAAGGGGTTGGGATTGTCAAATCTCGAAAAAAGGAAACGAAGAGGACACGACCAACCTCGATTACAGTGACCTAAGATAGATCAGTAATTCGGGCTTATCCCGCCAGTGTGTGCGAGGCAGCGTCGAACTCAACTTCTCAAGGTCGGGGCTGAACCGCTCCGGAACAAATGACAGAAAGTGCTCGGCTCTTGTGAGCACGGATGAACCCAAATAGGTCGAGAGCGCCGGAATGAGTCGGTTCAGATTATCGCCTGTTCGGACTGCGTGAGTGAGACGATGGACGGCGAACGTGGCACGGAGGTCATGCAGTCGCGGGACGTGTCCATCATTCGATGCAGGGATTCCGACCATCCGGCACAAGCGACCGAACCTGTTCCAAAGATTACTTCGTTTGATCCTGCGCCCACTATTGAAGCGGAACAGCAGCGTGTCGCCGGAGTCCTTGCATTGAGTATGTATGTACTGGCAAAGCTCGCGTGAAAGGTCCCGTCCCATCGGTAAGCTTCGATATTCCTGTCGGGGTGTGCCTTTGAACTCTATAGACTGTTGCTTCAGGTCGATATTCGATCGACGGAGACGGACGACTTCTTCGACGGTCGCGCCAGTGGCGTAGAGGAGGAGCAGGATCATCCTGAATGTTGAGCTGTCCATCTCGTCGCCCAAACAATTCGCCTTTGTCGTGATGTTCGATGCGCCATTTAACATAGACCGAATCTGCCCTTGGCTATAGACAATTGGCATTCGATAACCTCTTCTCCGCAGCGGCTCTTGAACCTGAATGAGATTCATGAATCCTCGTACTCGATAAAAGGTTAAGAATCCGTTAACGATGGAATATCTAGTAGAACGCGTTACAAGGGAAATCTTTTGCGAATGAATGAAGCTCGTGATTTGATCTCCGGAAAGCTCTGACAGGTTGATGTCTCCACAATGGCTGCAAAAGAGTTTTAGGACCGCTTCGTTGTGGACAAAGATCAGACCCTCCGAGCGTCGGCGAACCACGTACTGGACAACGGCGTCAGCTAGTTTCATAAAATATCCGTTAGCGGAAAGTCAGCCACTAGTCGCAACGCATGAATATCGCAATGCGCGTAAATGCTCACTGACCGCAGGTTCCGATGACCCAACAGGTCAGCAATACTCTGAAGAGAAGTCCCGGTTCTCAGTAGTTCAGTGGCACACGCGTGACGGAGCCCATGGAGCCCACATGGCGTGTCGAGTACACCTCTTCCCTTGATGGTTTCGGCAAGGGCTTGACTGAAGTGCTTGATAGGCCGACGAGAGCGATTGAGCGACAAGAACACAGTTCGGTACGGCGAGTGACCCCGTACCTCCCGCAGGTAGCGGATGATAGCTTCGCCAACTTCGTACTGAAGGGGAAACTGTTGCACGCGCCCCCGTTTCGCTCGTCGGACTGTAAGCACTTCGTTAAACCAATCGAAATCATCCAGCGTCAAATTAGCAATTTCTGAACATCGCAATCCGTATACGGACGCAAGCAGAACAATTGCTTTTGCACGGCAGCATTCCGGCGTAGAGCAGTCGAGCGATTTCACGAGCTTGCGGACCTGATTCCAAGGAGGGCAATTCAACACTTTGTGACGGCCATATTCGACTGGCGACTTGATCGTCTCGCTCAATGTCTGCTGGCTTAATCCCTTTCCCTCGGCGAAACGGAAGAATGCTCTTAACGCTTGGCAGTAGGACACTATCGTTCGATGGCTTTTTCTTCGTTCTTTGATCTCGAAGAGGAAGTCGTCAACGTCAGCCAACACAACCTCCGAAAGACTTTCGCGGCGGACAGCGACCCATGTGAGGAATTTTCGTGTGAGGGTTTCATTGAATCTTCTTGTTGTCAGGCGATAGCCTGCTGTCGCCGATGCATGGACGAAGTCAGCAAAAGGTCGCTCGTAGGCACGAGGAATGCGCGAAGGAGCGTATATTCCCAAAAATCTATAGAACGATCTTGCGCGACCACGGAAAATTTTTCGTCTTCGCTCGGCTTGCTGCTCCGATTCTGACGGATATTTGTTTGTCCATTCAATTGCACCTTGAACGATATCATCATTACACACAAAGTCTGGATCGCGGGGCTGCACATGGCAAACGATGTAGCATAGTACCGACGCATAATACTTAAGAACGCTATGTGAAATGCGAGCCTTCATGTATCCAAGGAATGCTTCACGCTCATTCAGCATTGCCGTGGAACTATGACGGGCGATTGCTTTCGGTCGAACGAACATCCGACGAGCGCTGCATACGGGTTCTAATTCGGCTTCTGCCTTGGAAACCTGATCGAGAGATGGGGGGAAAACTGGAATTGAAATCATGCGAACCGCAGTTCGGGTGTAGGTGCCTCTGACCGGGATGGGCATGAATTCTCCTTAGTTAGGCACGCCGCATTTAAAAGGTGACATCGGTTTCCTCGTCATCGCAGATGACAAGTGTCGCCTTTATAGCCTGGGATAAAGAAGGCTGTCTTGAGCACATCCCCCTCTATTTAGTAGAACGGGAATGAAGTGATAAATCCTTTGCGAGGGGAAGGAATTATTACCGTGTCAACATAGGTAGGTCTAGACCGCTTGGAGCAGTTTCTGTCCATTCGCCTCCCTGCCGATCAGACTTACATTCTAAGCCTTCAGCATCTGTGAGCTCAGGGCGAGCAGAAGTTCGACAGGCACTGTCGTCGGGACTTATTCTACAAATTGGGTCAGCGAACGCAAGTATTGCTCGAATACGCAGTTTCGAAGAGAACGTCAGCAAGTTTGTAGAGTGGTGGAATAAAGAGTCGCGAGAATTCCCGGTACTCTCGCCATACATAAACCAATTGAAATAGAAAAACGTTCTTCTTCTGCTCCATTTTTTAGCAATTGACCGGCTCTTTTGCAAAGGAATCCCGCCATGCTGAATCGCCGCTTTGAGCCCTGGGTACGGAAAGCCTAGGAGCCGAGATACCGGAATACCGAGTACGTCATGACCAGGAGCGACTGCCTCCGAAAGTCGTTACAAGGTGTAAAGTCAAGAAATAAGTTTCGCGAGATGAGGATCAAGCACCATTACCCAGCTCTGATCGATCCCACACCCGATTCTGTGTCGAAGTCATCGCGTTGCGATTTGGCGAATTTCGCGGGTTCCAGTGGGATAAGCAGCGGTGCGCTTCTATTCGTCGCTCACCTGATAATGCTGGTTACAACAATCCCCGCAAACGCCTTGGATCCCCACCAACCACCAGGTGGCTACCTCCGAAGGGTTTTCACCATTGAAGACGGACTCCCGGACAATCAGGTCAACGTCATCGTCGGATCGCCGAATGGATTTCTTTGGATCGGTACGGACGCCGGACTGGTCCGGTTTGACGGCGCCCATTTCTCGCAAATCCGTTTCCGGTCCGGGGTCTCTCGAGAGGCGCAGGTCACGTCGCTGGCGCTTATGCCCGATGGCTCTCTCTGGGTTGGAACGGCTGCCGGACTGGTACGCATATCAAAATCCGGCTTAGACCATTTTGACCGCTCGCAGGTTGCTGTCTATCACCCGGGCGCCAGTCTCAGCGATCAGATTACCTGTGTGAAGGTGAGCCGCACTGGTGCCCTCTGGGTGGGGACGAACAGAGGTCTGTATCGGTTCGACCAGGGTAGTTTCGTCCCTTTACTTCCGCAGGAGCTGATCAGTGCCGTTGAGGAGGCTGCCAATGGCAATCTGCTCATTGTTACCGGGCATGGGTTCGTTGAATGGGACGGTTCACGAATCAGGCGCTATCCGGAATTACCGGCGCAACTCGGTGTAGGCGCACACGAAATCTACCAGGTTTTCGACGATCGTTCTGGCGTCAGGTGGTATTGCACGTCAGCCGGAATTGCCCGCAGTGTCAAAGGCTCTATTCACAGGCTCTCGCCGTATGGTCGTTTGCGTATGTGGCAGGCCTCGTATCGCATCTATGAAGACCCGCAGGGCAGCCTATGGTCAACAACGTTCAAAGGGGTCTTCCGGGCAAACGCAGACCGGCAAGAACCAGTCGTAGCAGATTCCAGGGTAACAGCAATGTATTCAGACGCTGATGGCGATCTCTGGATCGGCACGGCTAACTCTGGACTCATTCGCCTCAAAGATCGAGCTGTACGCATGTACACGACATCGGATGGTCTGCCCGGCGACGTCGTCATGTCGGTATTGACGAGTCACGAGGGCACCCTTTGGGCAGGGAGCAACTGCGGCGGACTTTCTCGATTCGACGGGCAACGCTTCAAGACGTACAACGAAAAGGATGGCCTATCGAATTCCTGCGTCTGGAGCCTGGCCGAAGATAGCAAGCAGAATCTCTGGGTGGGAACATGGGGTGGCGGTCTTTATCGTTTTCGAGATGGCCACTTCACGCAGTATTCGACCTCTCAGGGCCTGCCCAGCGTGGTTGTGTTGAGCATTGTGGCCGCGCGCGATGGTTCTCTGTGGGTTGCGACCACGGAAGGACTAAGCCACATGGTAGGTGGTACCTTCCACAACTACACGACAGCGGATGGTCTGTCGAGCGATCGCGTGAACTCGGTCTTTCAAGATCATACGGGCGGTATCTGGGCTGGGACGGTTTCCGGCGTCGACCGTTTAGTTGGTGAGCGCTTTGTGCAGGTTCCGACCGGACCTGAAATGGATGACGTGCTCTATGGGCCACTGCGGGAAGACTCAACCGGCAATCTATATGCGTTGTCTTTGGCGAATGGGATAAGTCACCTCGACGGCGACCGACTTATCCACCTCAGTGAAGCGATTGAAGCGTCGGGCATGGTGGAGTCCGACCGCCACGATTTGTGGTTCAGCGGAAGGAACGGAGTTTTCCGCGTGGCGGCGGGAGAGCTGAAACGCCAGGAGTCGGATCATGGTTCGCCTTTCGATGTCACTACGTTTGGCCTGGCAGATGGAATGATCTCGAATGAGTGCAGCGAGGGACAGCCGAATATTGGGATCACGCCTGACGGCAAGGTCTGGATCGGAACGTTGAAGGGGCTCGCGATGCTGGACTTGCGACGCATGTCGCATGAAAGCCGGCAGCCTGCGATATTCATGGAAGAAGTGACTGTAGGCCAGGTGAGGCGAGCCGCGGGAACGCAACTGGTATTGAGTCCGGGCAAGCAGCATGTGGAGTTGCACTTTACAGCTATCGATCTGGCATCGCCTGAAAACATTCACATTCAGTACCGATTGGACGGCGTAGATTCGGCTTGGCTCAATGCAGATTCGAGCCGCACGGCAATTTACACTGACATCCCGGCTGGCGTTCATTCGTTTCATGTTCGCGCGACGAATGGCGATGGGGTCTGGGACCGGGCCGGAATTACCTATAGCATCACCCAGAGGCCATTCTTCTATGAGACGCTTGGGTTTCGTCTTGGAGCGATCGTGGCGGGCATTCTCGTTCTGGCTGGTCTGTACCAGCTGCGGCTTCGCCAGGCCGCGGCACGGTTGAATGCCGCCTTCAACGAACGCATGTCGGAACGGAACCGGCTGGCAGGGGAGCTTCATGACACGATCCTGCAGACGGTTCAGGCCACTAAAATGATCGCGGATAACGCTCGCCTCAACCACCCTGAAGACCTGCGGCATTTGCGCGAGGCGATCGATAGCATTGCGAACTGGTTATTCCAGGCAACGACGGAAGCCCGCGCCGCCTTAAACGCAATTCGTACGTCAGCATCGCCACAAGACGACCTGGCTGAGGCCTTCCGGCAGGCTGCCGAAGCGTCGCGGGGCACGTCCCGGATGCAGTTCACTCTTTCTGTGCAGGGCGTCGCACCGCCACTCAATCCGATTGTCCGGGACGAGGTCTACCGCGTTGGCTGCGAGGCTATTCGCAACGCCTATCTTCATTCGGAGGCGAGTGAACTGGCGGTCTTCCTCAGTTACACGCCGCACCTCACCTTACGCGTGCAGGACAATGGCAAAGGCATTGATCCCAACTTTGCGGCGAACGGCAAGCCAGGGCATTTCGGCTTGCGTGGTATGCGGGAGAGAGTTGAACGAATCCATGGGACTTTGCGTGTCATGAGCCGCGCCAACTCCAGTACAGAGATCGAATTGGTGGTTCCCAAGAAGGTGATTTTCCGAGAAGCGAATGGCGGCGGCCGCACGTGGTTTTCCAGTCTCAAAACTCTGCTGCACGGGCGTACAGGTTCGCCAAAGAAGTATACGGGTGCATCAAACCGGGAGAAAAGCAATGAATGACCAGGCTCAAGGCCAGATTCGTGTTCTGAGCGTCGACGATCATCCCCTCATGCGTGAGGGAATATCGCGCATCCTTAACGATCAACCGGATATGACCGTCATCGCACAGGCGGCCAGCGGCGCCGAGGCTATCCGCCAATTTCGAGAACATCGGCCGGACGTCACCTTACTGGATCTTCGGCTGCCCGATATGAGTGGCATCGATGTGCTGATTGCTATCCGGGCTGAATTCTGCGATGCCAAGGTGCTGGTTCTGACCACGGCGACTGGAGATGTCGAAATTCAACGGGCTCTACAAGGGGGCGCCCGTGGTTACATCCTTAAAAGTATGTCGCCACCCGAAATGACGGAGGCAATTCGTCAGGTTCACCAGGGAAAAAGGCATGTTCCGCCCGAGGTTGCAGCTCAGATTGCGGAGCACATGGGCGAGCCGGAGCTCACAAGCCGAGAATTGGAAGTGCTGCGCCATTTAGCCGGAGGCAATCGCAATCGAGATATCGGAGAACTGCTCTTCGTCTCCGAGGAGACGATCAAGGCACACGTCAAAAACATCATGCAAAAGCTCGGCGCCAGCGATCGGACCGAAGCGATCGCTATTGCGGTCAGGCGTGGGATCATGCAGTTGTAATCCTGCCCGGCAGTTGGCATTTCAACCTCCCCGAAAGGAGTAGAAGAAGAATCCCGCGATGGGGAATTCTCAGTGATCGTCTGTTTCTAGACAATAATCATTGGCGTCGATCGCGCTTCAAAGAACGAGGAACCTCATTGACGGGATATTTCTCAAGATACTCCGGAGGCCTGCCTGGTGCTGGTCTTCTGATTCTAAGAGCTGCTGCAGGTGTATTGGCTGTTTTAAAAGGATGCGCTTTTGCACTCGGCCATGAGAGTGAGCCCTTATGGTTATGGCTCTTGGCCGCCGTCCTGTGTCTGGCGGGAGCCTCGCTGATTCTAGGCGCGCTTACGGTTTTAACGGGTCTCACTGTCGGCCTGGTTGAGGTAGGCACCGCTTGCTCGCTGTTGCCTTCGCCGCCTCTGATCTCACAGTATTTTCAGGCGGCGCCGATCCTGGTGATCGCAATGACAACTGCTGTGATTCTGATCGGTCCAGGCGAATTCTCCATTGATGCCCGCCTGTTCGGTTTTCGCGAAGTCAAGATTCTACTGGACTCTCCCCCATCTGACCGCTAGGGCCAACAAGCTGCATATTTGAAGCCACTGATTTGCCGCGTAGCCCTGCGCTGCGGTTCTCCGGGGTAGGGCTGCACTCCCTATTCGGGGAGTCGTCAGCCTCATCGATCGTCGTATCGAAAGACCACGATATCGCGGAATTGTGCAGTGAGAAGGGCACGAACAGTATGGGATTCGAGTTAGTAAGACTCCATTCTTCTCCGAAAAGAGGTCCTCTCATGAAGCTGAATACAACCGCTGCCAATCGACAGGTCATGCCCGATTCCGCTGTCGACAGAACTCGGACCTTAGGAAGTGTACGCAAGTTAACTCAAGCCGTGTCCCTCCTGCTGGCACTTATGCTCAGCCTAGTCGCATCGACAACCGCTCAGTCTGTTCCGGCCACCACCCCGCGAGATAACGCCAGCGCCACGAGCATTCCCGCTCTGCCTGCTACCTTCCAATCTCGAACAATCGCTTCACCTGAGGGCGCGGATATCTTCGTTCGCTGGGGAGGCGAAGGTCCGGTAGTCGTGCTGCTGCACGGTTACGCGGAGAATAGCGATTCCTGGGCTCCTCTGGCCAAAGATCTGATCAAAGGCCATACCGTGGTGGTCCCGGATCTTCGTGGCATCGGACGGTCATCGAGACCTGAAAACGGCTATGACAAGAAGACTGAAGCGAAGGACATTCGCGCGGTGATTGTTGCGCTCGGCTTCGACCGAACTGCAGTCGTCGCTCACGACATCGGGAATATGGTCGCCTACGCTTATGCTGCGATGTATCCAGACAAGGTGGAACGGCTGGTGGTGATGGATGCTCCTATTCCTGGGATTGCCCCCTGGAGCGAAATCCTACAGAACCCCGCTGTGTGGCACTTCGGTTTTCACGGACCCGATGCAGAGCGACTGGTGGCTGGCCGCGAACGCATCTACTTCGACCGTATCTGGAATGACTTCTCCGGTGACCCGGGCGAACCGAACAACGCTACCAGAAATTTCTACGCGGAAACCTACGCACAGCCCGGCGGCATGCGAGCCGGATTTGCGCAGTTCGCCGCTTTTTCACAGGATGCGAAGGACAACCAGGTCTTCGAACAAACCAAGTTGTCCATGCCCGTACTGGCTGTTGGCGGAGAGAAATCCTTCGGAGCACTTCAGGCCGTGATCATGCGCCATGTAGCTACGAACGTGGAGGGAGCAGTCGTCAAGGGCTCGGGGCACTGGCTCATGGAAGAGCGGCCTGATGAAACCGTGGCTCTGATCCGCAGTTTCCTGGAGGCCTCGCCGCAGGAGCGCTTTTCGCCAGCGGATTTCAAGTTTCCCGGTAAGGGGAACCCCGGTACGGGAAGCTCCGGAATCTCAGGTATTCAGACAGTAGTGCTGAAAGGGGACCCCGACCGCGCCGGCGTATATACGATCATGCTGCGCGTCCCTGCTCATACACAAATTCAGGCGCACTCTCATCGCGATGACCGCGTGGCCACGGTGGTCTCCGGAACCTGGCACATTGGCTACGGCGACAAATTCGATGAATCGAAAATGAAGGCCCTGCCTCCCGGCAGTTTCTATACCGAGCCGCCGGGCGAGACTCACTTTGCTGCAACGGGCGATGAAGCCGTCGTGGTCCAGATCACCGGCTATGGTCCCTCCTCGACGGACTATGTCGATCGCGGCAATGATCCACGAAATGCGACGAAATCGCAAAGTTCCGCAGGCGCAAACTGAGCTACGTGTACTGCGCCACTCTACCAACTCAAGTTGCGCTGCAAGTGCCTCTGGGAAGTGAGGATCATCAATGAATGCCTACGCTGTAGTCGATGCTGGGTCCTTCTCAGGACCGGACAATGTGCAGGGCAGGAGTGTATGCATCAGCTGCCTTGAGCGTTCTTCTCTGCATATGGTCGTGGCCGAGCTGCTCTACAAAAACCAGCTTCTTCGCTTCAAACTTTCTCAGTCTCAGGCGCTGATGAGCCAGCTTCGACTCGTATTCGACCAGATGCAGGCACATCCCGGTTCAGCGACCGAAGTTCAGGGAGCGTTGAAGTGCGTCAGCGCTCTTCTCAAACCGGAACTTGAGTGCTGATCGGGGTGGCTTCTCGCAGCGCGTCGCCACATAACCTGTCGCATTCTAGCCTCATCTGCGAAACGAAGCTGATTCGGCAACGAAGTTACTGCTCCGGTATTGCTCAAATGCTTAAGCGGCTAACATCGCGACAAGCAGGAGTGCCACAACTAGCACGGGTTTGCAGGCGTAGCCTGGGTTTGGGCTTTTGATTCCCCGAATCGCTTAGGTTGACCCTGCATCTCAACATCATCTTCAGTCTCGAAGGAGAGAAATATGGATTTGAAGCTTGCTGGAAAAACAGCACTTGTCACTGGTTCGACAGCCGGAATCGGTTTAGCCATCGCTCATTCCCTCGCGCGTGAAGGGGCACGAGTCTGGATCAACGGCCGGAGCCCGGAGAGAGTTGAGAAAGCATCGCAGACAATACGCGAAGCTGTTCCGGGAGCGCAGGTGACTGGAATCGTGGCGGACTTTGGTTCGAGCGATGGCGCTCAGCGCGTCCTCGAGAGCCTCGAACGGGTGGATATTCTTGTGAACAACGTGGGCATTTTTGAGCCTAAGCCATTCATCGATATTCCAGATGAAGACTGGTTTCGGTTTTTCGAAGTGAATGTCATGAGTGGAGTTCGGTTGTCTCGCCACTACTTGAAGGGAATGCTCGAAAAGAACTGGGGAAGAATCATCTTTATTTCGAGTGAATCAGCGATCCAAATTCCTGTAGAGATGGTTCATTACGGGATGACAAAGACGGCGCAGATAGCCATCGCACGCGGAATCGCCGAAAGCGTTGCAGGAACAGGAGTGACAGTCAACAGTGTTCTACCCGGACCGACCGAGTCAGAAGGCGTTGCGGATTTTGTACAGGGCCTGGCAATGCAGCAGAACAAATCGAAGGAGGATGTGCAGCGTGACTTCTTCGAACACGCACGACCATCCTCGCTGTTGAAACGCTTTGCGACGGTCGACGAAATTGCTGCGACGGTGACTTATGTAGCTGGAGAACTGTCTTCGGCCACAAACGGCGCTGCTTTGAGAGTCGATGGAGGGGTGGTCCGGGCCATCTTCTGATGTGGGCAATCGCATATACGTGATCCCCGATATCCCAGTTTTCACCAGTCTCGCTCACTTGACTTCAAAAACCGGTTCTATAGGTAAGTTGGAACGACGGAGCCGATCATGGTTATGTGCTTTTTGGGTAAACCTTGACGCCTCTATTGACATTAAAGAATCGGCAGCTTTTCGAGGGGCGCGCGTGAAGGGGCCGAACGGGCGGAAGGGGCCTCAGCGAGTGTCCTAGAGGGAGACACATAGTGTGATTTTCGGTACTGTAGCGGTACACACATCAGCTTTCCCACTGTTGCACAGATTACGGTAAACTGCTCCAGATTGGGCGCTTATGGCATTCCACGATTATGCTGGATTTTGTTCTATCTTCATAGAGATACAGCGATCCTCGGAAACTCAAAATCGCCGAGGGCAACCTCGTGGGGGTTCGACCCCTCCTCCCGGCACCACGTAAGTGTATGATTTATATATACTTGAATAGAGCTAGAAGCTGCACCTTACGAGAGTTAACCCTTCACCTTTCGCCTGAGCTTCGCTTTCGGTACAGTTGAGCGGTTCTTCTGCCCTTAACTCTTTCATCTGGAGAGTTTAAGAACCCGAAAACTGTAACCAGCCGCGCCTGATCCTGGGGATAGATTGCTCATAGTCGGTTCGCCAAAGAGAAATACTGGGTCAAGTTACCGCCCCTTGGCTGCTTAGCACGTGGGTCATTCATCTTTATCGTCTTCAGAGGTAGTCGAGTAAGCCATCGTCCGGATTGCGAGTCTCGTGCAGCAACAACGAAATATCCTTCGGTATCATTGTTTTGCACCTTGCTAAAGGAGCAAAACCTTGGTCCCTCAAGATTTACTGCCTATCACCATTCGATTGCAACACAGGTAAGTAGGAATACGATTCGACAAGGCGTCCCGATGAGGTGACGTTTCGGTCGCTCCTCGCAGAAAATCTGCGAATGCGAATGGTGGTACCCGTGAGAAGCCGGCAAAACCCGATTGGCCAAGGCGGCATGGCGATTCTTTCGACCGTCAAGGGTCGTTTGTCTGCTCAAGCTTCCCTCGCCAGCTTGCGTCGCATCGTTCATCATCTGAGGAACGATTTTGGAGCGCTTTCACTGAATGTCTTTCTTCCTCGTTTAATTTGGCTTTGGATATCAATTACCTTATGGGCTTCGTACAGTTTTGCTCTAGACCCGTCTTTGGACGTTAGCCAATATGCGCATACCGCCTGGAAGGTCCGGGACGGATTTACTCAGACTTCAATCAAATCCGTTGCACAAACACCTGACGGTTATCTTTGGCTGGGTACGAGCTTTGGTTTATATCGATTCGATGGAGTGCGGGCTGTCCCGTGGCAGCCGCCAACTGGCCAGCAACTCCCCGGCAACAACATTCAGTCTCTGTTGGTAGCGGGCGACGGGACGCTTTGGATTTCCACGCTGAGTGGCGTTGCCAGTTGGAAGGATGGTCAGCTCAAACAGTACCCCGAAGTTGTCGGGCAGATCTTTGGCCCGCTCATGAGAGATTGGGGGGGGAAGGTGTGGCTCGGCGCTGAGTCCCCAGGTAGACTTTGTGCCGCTCAAGTCGGCAAGGTGCAATGCTACGGTGCTGGAACTTTCGGTCAGATGGTACGTGCTTTGTATGAGGACCACGACAGAAATCTATGGATCGCCGGCGAGACAGGAATTTGGCGGTGGGGTCCTGGCATTCCGACGAATCATCCGTTCAGAGTTGGAATGTTTGAGGCCGATGGAATAACCGAAGATGACCGTGGCAGGCTGCTGCTAGCCACGGGCGACGGTCTGAAAGAACTCGACGGTGGCAGGATTCAAACCTATCAACTTCCAGGCCTCGCTGGACCGTTCAAGCCGCGCGGTCTTTTCCATATTCCCGCCATCGGCCAGTCAAGGGCCCTTCGTTTTTTTCGGAGCCGAGATGGCAGTATGTGGATCGCTACACTTCAAGGTCTATTGCATGTGCACCAAGGCAGGACAGATATATTTCGTGCTGCCGACGGACTCTCCGGCGATTTCGTATCGGGATTTCTCGAAGACCGAGAAGGGAATGTCTGGGTCAACACCGAGAGTGGGCTCGACCGGTTCCGCAGATATGTATTTGAAGATATTTCGGCGGACCAAAGACTCTCTACGTCCGATATCTATTCCGTACAAGCGACTTCCGATGGGACGATCTGGATTGGGTCTCCGGGGGGGGTTTATCGCTGGAAAGATGGCCGGATAAATGCCTACCGAGGTCAAGCGCAACAAAATGGGCGAGAGTATGAAGACCCCATCAACATTCACGAGGGGAGGGCAGCGATTGAGGATAGCGGACTTGCCGGCATTCCTGCGTCGCTTGGGCAGGATGACCGCGGGAGGCTCTGGGCATCAACGAGTGAAGGAGTGTTCTACCTCTCGGGGCGCCATTTTATCCGTGTTTCTGGTGTTCCTGGCGGGGGTGTTTTCGGAATTGCCGGCGATGGTCAGAGAGGGGTGTGGATCAGCCATGGGACAAAGGGACTTTTTCATGTAGCGCCTGGAGAAAATTTCCAGCAGATTCCGTGGTCTCAGCTTGGACGGAAAGGTTCCGGCGCAAGAGCTTTGCTCCCGAATGCATCTGACGGTGGCGTCTGGCTCGGATTTTTTGAAGGCGGATTGATCTATTTAAAGGATAACCAGATTCGAGTTTCATACACCTCAGCGGATGGGCTGGGTAAAGGCCGTGTCAATGGGCTCAGGTTCGGCGCGGGCGGCACTCTTTGGGCTTCGACGGAAGGTGGACTTAGCCGTATCAGACACGGTCGGATTTTAACCGTCTCGAAGAAGGACGGTTTGCCGTGCGATGAGGCCCACTGGTCGGTTGAGGATGTCGATCATTTCGTATGGTTGTCCATGCCGTGCGGATTGGTGCGGGTCGCAAGCTCAGAATTAGATGACTGGGTCAGCGATTCCAGCCGAAAGCTAAAGCTCACTGTTTTCGACAATTCCGACGGAGCGGTGAGCGTTGGGATTTACGGCAGCATTGGACCGCATGTGACCCAATCTCCCGATGCCACAATCTGGTTTGTGCAAACTGACGGTGTAAGCGTGATCAACCCGCGAAATCTGCCTTTCAATCAGCTCCGACCGCCTGTGCATATCGAGCGGGTTATCGCTGACCGAAAGTCTTACGACTTAGAGTCGGGACAGAATGCGAATGTAGAATTGCCACCGCGATTACGCAATTTGGAAATCGATTACACCGCGCTCAGTCTGGTCGCACCACAGAAGGTGCGATTTCGTTACAAACTGGAGGGCCGAGATACAGACTGGCAGGATGCAGATACGAGGCGGGCTGCGTTTTATACCGACCTCAGCCCGCGCAAATATCGCTTCCATGTGATCGCCTGCAATAACGACGGGGTCTGGAATGAAATTGGCGCAAGCCTCGATTTCGCTGTCGCCCCAGCATGGTTTCAAACAATGTGGTTCAGGCTCCTATGTGTGCTGGCCTTTGGCTCGCTGATTTGGCTGGCCCATACACTTCGATTGCGGAGTATTACGTGGCACATTCAAGGGCGTCTAGGCGCTCGGATCGAGGAGCGAGAGCGGATTGCTCGCGAACTGCATGACACCTTGCTCCAGAGCTTCCAAGGAGCGGTGTTTCAGTTTCAAGCGGCTCGGAGATTGCTGCTCCGAAATACTGATAACGCAATGCAGGTTGTCGATGAAGCAATTCAGGCTGCGGAGCAAGGTATCACGGAGGGCCGAGCTGCCATTCATGACCTACGGCCGGACGACGCCGATCAGCGTGACCTGCCCCAATTGCTTAAGGCGACCGGTGATGAGCTTACGGGAAGCCGCCAGTGGGGTGGGAACATTCCCACCTTCAGCCTAGTCGTAGAAGGTAAGCAGCGGGACCTCTCACTGATGCTCCAGACTGAGATATACATGATTTCCCGTGAAGTAATCCGGAACGCGTTTGCACACGCCGTTGCAAGCCACATCGAAGTCGAAATTCGTTATGATCGGGATCAGCTTCAAGTCCGTATCCGCGATGATGGCAAGGGAATTAACTCGCAGATCATCAAATCTGCCGGTCGAAGTGGACATTGGGGCATACCCGGGATGCGCGAGAGAGCTCAGCGGATCGGGGCGCACCTGGACTTCTGGAGCGAAGAGGGCGCCGGAACAGAGATACAGTTGACACTTCCTGCGTCCGTTGCTTACACACAGCAGCGCCACAACCGGAGATACTTGTTCCATCGGAGTAGAAAAGATGACCAGCATACCTAGCATGATTCGAGTGTTGGCGGCAGATGATCATGCCCTTCTCCGGAAGGGTCTAGCTGCTGTGATCAATGCGGAGCCCGACCTGAAGCTGGTCGCCGAGGCATGCAACGGAGAAGAAGCCATTGAGAAGTTTCGAACACATCGCCCGGACGTGACCTTGATGGATCTCCAGATGCCTGGCCTCAACGGGATTGAGGCGATAAATCGGATTGTTAGTGAATTCCCTGAAGCGCGGATTATTGTACTCACGACTTATAGCGGCGATGCGCAGGTGCTAAGAGCGCTTCGGGCCGGAGCACGCTCCTACATTCTGAAAGGCAATGATCGTGAGCTCGTCGAGACGATACATGCCGTCGCAGAGGGACGCAAGAGGATACCTCCAGAGGTAGCCGCTGAACTTGCTGAGCACGCCACTGACGATGAACTGAGCGAACGTGAAATTGAGGTCCTGCACCTCATTGCAGCTGGCAATTCCAACAAACAGATTGCTGACCAGCTATTTGTAGCGGAGGCTACCATAAAAAGTCGCGTCTCCAGTATCCTTTCGAAACTCGACGCCAGCGATCGCGCGCATGCTGTGACAATCGCGCTTAAGCGTGGAATCATCGATCTCTGATTCATCCGAAAGTATGGTTTTTCTACCGACTTTCAGCCCTTCTTGATACGTTGCTGTTGCCGTAACCTCCGAAAGGAGGTTTTCTTGCAGCGCCTATTCTCGACTTTCGCAAATAGCTGGCCAGGGTTCGGTCTTTTCATTCAAAGGCTTGCCGTAGGTATTGCTCTGGTTCATAACGGGATTGTGCAACTTGAGGTTCAGAAAGCTGGTTTGACGATGCCTGAAATCGCTGGTGCGATCTTGGGGATACTTCTTTTGATAGGCTTATGGACCCCAATCGCGGGCATCCTGGTCGCAGTAATCGAATCTTGGATTGTATTTTCGGAAACAGGTGATGTCGCCGCGCCGATTATGCTTGCTGTCCTCGGCGGTACTTTAGCAATGATCGGCCCGGGAGCATGGTCAATCGACGCTCGGCTATTTGGGAGAAAGCATATAGCAGGCTGACTATCCTTGCCTGAGAAATCATCCTTCCGCCAAAAGTAGGAAAAGCCGATAGACGAACGAGCGAATGAGATTCGCTCGTTCGTCGCTTCTGTCTGTACCCAATTCCGTTGCATAGTAATTCTCGTAAGCGGCGGTCACCTGCAAATGACCGTACTGGTCCTTGCTGTTGTCGACCCTACAAAGCGCGCTTTGGGAGGCCCGATGCTACGTGAGAAGGGCCCCTGAACCGCCTAACCCATAGTGATCCGAAGGATGGAGGAAGAGATGAAGAAAACAATGAGTAGTATCGCCCGTCGCACAGTGCTTGCGTTCAGCATTGTGGTAATAAGCATAGGTGCTGGGAAGGCCCAGGCACAACAGACGATCGATCCACCGGTGGGAATGCCGCTTAAATCGCAAACCGCAGTCGAGCAATATAAGGCCGCACAAAAGATCGCCAACGAAAACTTGGCAAAAGCCGACGATCTCGACTTCAATGTGTTCTCAAACGGGCGATGGGATGAGCTCAAGAAGTCCCATGCGCAGGACATCAAGGTGTACTGGCCAGATGGGCATCTCGAATCTGGCATCGACAAGCACATCGAGAGCCTGAAGTACTACTTCACATACGCGCCCGACACCCGAATCAAGTTCCATCCCGTGCGTCTTGGCGTAGGCGAGTGGACCAGCTGGATCGGCGTAATGCAGGGTACGTTCACGAAGCCGATGACGTTGCCGGACGGAAGCATTATTCAGCCCACAGGCAAGGCTTTCTCGCTTCCCATGTGCACCGTCGGTCATTGGAAGAACGGCACCATGGACGCGGAATACCTGTTCTGGGACACGGGTCTTTACCTCAAGGAACTGGGTGTGAAATAGGCCACGCATTCGCTAACGGTGGACGGTTCCTCTACGAGCAGCCGTCCAGCACATTTCTCGTTGAAGCAGGCGACATAAAGAACATCCGTCGCTCAGCCGAAAGAAAGGATCGAAAATGAACAACTGTCGGCTATCCTCTCTTTTCTACGGACTGGCTGTTCTTAGTATTCTTTCCTGCGGCACCTACGTCATCGCGCAATCAGTCGCGTCATCCACTGCGCAGCAAGAACGCCCCGTCTACAATATCGTTCCTTACGAAGAGGACTGGTCTTACTTGCACGATCGTTCGCAGAGGTCCGACTGGCTGGATGGGATCAAGTACATACACTTCGGCCAAAATGGGCAGTCTTTCGTAAGCTTCGGGGGCGAGTTCCGTGGTACTTATGAGCGACTAGGAAACGACAACTGGTCCGATGTGCCAGTGGCCGTCGATTCATTCGGCTTAGTGCGTTTCCTCCTGCACACTGACGTGCACTTCGGCCAGCATGCCCGAATTTTCTTGGAGCTACAAAGCGGACTTGAGCAAGGTCGCTCAAATGGCCCACGACCGATCGACGAGAAGAAGCTCGATTTCCTCAATGCCTTCCTCGAACTTCGCCCAAACGCATCTGGAAGAGTACCTACGCTTCGGATTGGCAAGCAAGAGTTGCAGCTTGGCTCGGGTCGGCTAATTTCAGTACGCGAGGGACCAAACGTTCGGCAAAGCTTCTACGGCTTTCGAATCGACCAGCCTTTGCAGCAGTGGAAGATGACAGGATTCGCAGTACGACCAGCCTTAGATCGTCTCGGTTACTTCGACGGTGCACCGCAAAGCGCAACCGCGCTGTGGGGCGTTGTCGGCAGCCGAACCTGGAAACGTACAGAACTCACGACGATCAATTCCGCCTACTTCGGTCTCGACAGAAAACTAGCTACGTACAATCGCGGCTCAGCCCGCGAGGTGCGCCACACGTTGAGCGGTAATTTCGTCCTCAACCCTCCCGATAAGAGCGATCATAAAGCTGAGTTGCACCTTGATATAGAAGGCATGTTTCAATTCGGATCGTTCGGGCAGCAGGAAATTCGCGCATGGAGCTTATCCACGGAATCCGGCGTAGCGCTACCGCATGTCCCGCTTAGTCCAAGAGTAGGTCTTCGTGCCGACGTAGCAAGCGGAGACCGGGGAGGAATGTCTCCGCTGGGCTCTTTCAATCCCTTGTTTCCATCTGGCGACTACTTTGGTGTCCTGGCCGATACGGGACCGGGGCCGGTCAACTTCCGCGATCTCCATCCCAAGATCATTTTCCAACTGCCTCACGCACTAACCCTGACGCCAGACTGGATCTTTTGGTGGAGACAGCAGCTGCAAGATGGCGTCTACAGCATCTCGGGACCACTCATCGTTCCCTCTGGATTGAGCAACGCTCGATATGTCGGCGACCGTGCGGGCGTTGAAGCTCGCTGGCAGATCGACCGGCATGCCTACATGGACTTCTCTTACGGAGTGTTCTTTGCAGGATCGACCTTGAAGCAGTCTGGATACAGCAAGAATCTGACCTTTCTTGCCTACAGTGTTGGTTACAAATTCTAGGTCTACAGCCGTTGCAAAATTCGAAGAAAGAGGCTTGCCATGTTAAAAACGCTTCCCAGGAACGAAATAGATTCTCCCATCCTCTCAGATGCTGCCATGCAACGTGTGCTTAGATATGGCACAACGGAAAGCTTTCATGCCGGCGATGTGCTCGTCGCACAAGGCGAGTCGTCAGAACGATTCTTCGTTGTGCTCGAAGGCTGGGTCAGGGTTGAACAGTCTACGCGAGATGGTGTCTATCCGATCACCGATCACGGTAAAGGCGAGTTTTTCGGAGAGTTGAACTCACTTTCAGGAAGACCCTGCATAGCCAGTGGGCGAGCGCTAACCGACGGCTCCGCACAGTTCATTGAACGGACCGAGTTACAAAATCTGATGCAAAACGATAATGAATTGGGGGAGTTGTTCATGCGTTGCCTCATCCTGAGACGCATTGACGTCCTGACCAAATACAATGGCGGCGCAGTCGTGCTTGGTTCGCTGAATTCCGCTGACACCCTACGCCTTCGCGACTTTCTCATGCGCAATGGGTACCCACATACGTTCCTGAATGTTGAAGCCGAACCCGAGGTGCAGACAACCCTCGACGCTTTCGACGTTTCCTTGAGCGATATGCCGGTTCTGCTCTATCGCGGCGAGGACATCTTCAGGAATCCAACGAACGAACAGGTTGCTGAGGTGCTGGGGTTCAACCAAGGGGTTGATTTCCAAGACATACGCGACGTAGCCATCGTCGGAGCGGGCCCCGCAGGTTTGTCTGCGGCTGTGTATTCAGCTTCAGAGGGGCTGACGACGATCCTTGTGGAAACAAAGGCTCCTGGCGGGCAGGCAGGATCGAGTTCCAGAATCGAAAACTACCTTGGTTTTCCGAACGGAATCGCGGGTCTGGAACTTGCAAGTCGAGCCTTTGATCAGGCACAGAAGTTCGGCGCCGAATTTCTGGTTGCGAACTCAGCGGTCAACCTGTGCTGCCATGCAATTCCATTCGAACTTTGCACGAGCGCCGGCTCAAAGCTCCGGGCTCGATCAGTCGTGATCGCCACCGGAGCGAATTACCGTAAGCTTCCCCTCAACGACCTTTCGCGCTTCGAGGGCGCCGGTGTCTACTATGGAGCTTCAACGCTGGAGGCGCAACTTTGCGCGGGAGCAGAGGTAGTAATCGTAGGCGGCGGCAACTCTGCGGGGCAAGCTGCAGTGTTTCTCGCCCAGTCGGCTCACCATGTACAGGTCTTAGTCCGGGGTGCGGATTTGTCGTCCTCGATGTCGCGGTACCTGATCCGCCGCATAGAGGAAGCAAGCAATATAAGCGTACATCCGTTCACGGAAGTGATAAATCTGCATGGTGACGCTTCTTTGGAACGCATTGAACTGCTCGACAATCGAACCGGAGAACATCGTTGGAAAGAGACCCGACACGTCTACCTCATGACCGGCGCAAGCCCTAACACCGAGTGGCTCAACGGCTGTGTGGCAGTTGACGAAAACGGCTTTGTGCTCACCGGCAACTCTCTGACGCAAGACCACCTGGATGCATTTAGGTGGCCTCTACAGCGGCAGCCCTACTTCCTGGAGACAAGTACCCCGGGCGTCTTCGCTGTCGGCGATGTGAGGTCAGGAAGCGTGAAGAGAGTGGCGTCCAGCGTGGGCGAAGGCTCGCTCGCCATCACCTATGCCCACCAGGTACTTGCGGCGCAGTGACGCGCGTGGCGAATGAAGGGATGTATGGTGGACATGAATACGAACGGATCGAGCTAATGGGTGAAACCGCACTCACAGTGCTGATTGTTGGAGCCGGCCCGACAGGACTGACGATCGCCGTCGAACTGGCGCGCCGAGGGGTCTCCTTCCGCCTGATCGAGGCTGCTCCAGGACCGCAGCCAGGTTCTCGAGGAAAGGGCATTCAGCCCCGCACACTTGAGGTGTTTGACGATTTCGGTATCCTCGATCGTGTCATCGCCAATGGCCGCATGTCGGTGCCGATTCGCACGACAGGTCTCGACGGGAAAGTAACGCTGGCCAACGCCGAAGTTCCAAAGCCCACTCCAGATATCCCTTACTCGACGACACTGCTCACGCCTCATGGCGTGTAGAAGAAGCTCTCCGCATGAGGCTGAGCGAACTAGGCGGCGTGGTCGAGTTCGGAACACGGCGGCAGGGAAATGCCGACTGTTCGACTTGAGGCGCGGCGGCCGTTTTACTCTCTTGACCTTTGGGGTAAGGATTTCCATTGAAGCCTTTCCCTTAGACCTGAGGATTCTTCATGTTCTCGAGCAACCTACTGGTCCCGATGACATTGCCGACTCCGAAGGACATCTTGCCAGAGTCTATGGCGCTGTCGACGGCAGTCTCGTACTCATCCGTCCGGACGGCTATGTCGCTGTTGTCTCCGATGTAGGTGACGTCTCGGCTGTTTCGGAGTATGTTGCCGCAATTGATTGACGCTATTAAGTCTCGTGATGTGGACTTGGGAAGAGTAGCGCCGGAAGACACCCGGTTCCAGCCCGATGGCAGTTCGCTAAGGGGTATCGGAGCCGCGGCTGACAACTGCGGCTTTCGGCCGTACCACGACGAGTTGATCGCGACGCGCTCAAAACTTGTTCCCGCGACACTGCTTAATGGCCGACCACTTGGGCCATACGCTCGAGCCTCACATGCGATTGCGATTCTGAGGAGAGGGGGGAGGTTCTTGCCAAAACTTCACTCTCCCGGACAAACCATTGGCGGCGGCCTATCTGTGCGATAGTCGCAGATTGCCATTGAACTCGATTGTGACAAATCCCGAGAAACAGGGTTCATACAAATTCGATCTGCCTCGCTAGGAAGTGAGCCGTAGTTGCTTAAACCCCGATGTCAGGGAGCCTGCGCTATGGCATTCCCTTTGCGGATGGGTGACTCCGCGATTTTGCGCTGATTGAAAAGTAGCTCCAAACGATTCGGTGTGAGGTAATTGCTGCGCCTCGCGATCCATTCGAAAGTAAGTAATTATCTATCCAGGACAGCCTGCGACGCTACAGAACACAAAAGGAGAATCACATGACGAACTATCCGACTCATACGATTGCCTCGGCTCCCGAGGGCTCGAAGGCGGCGTAGTGCGCTATCGGCAAATAGAGGAGAGGAGACAGCAATGAACCCCTGCCCCTAAGGGGTATCTCAACGCCTGAAAACTTCTTGCTTCTGATGTCGGGGGCAGGGAACCGACTGCTCAATAATCGACAAGCCCTCGTCCCCAAATTTGCCCGTCGAAGAGGGCGTCCAGTGGCGATAACCGCACCAACCCTTGAGCCCTGGGACAACTTCCGGTGCATTAGGAAGCCGGCGATGAGAAGTAAACTCCACCGAAGATCGCGTAGCCTCCTGAAATTCGCGGGTCGAAACGCGTGCTGATGATTTGTTGCGAGCTGTGACAAATCGCTGTAGCGCTGGCTCTTCCTTCGTGCGCCAGCACTTGATCGACAACTTGGCTGATTCTCCCTAGCTTTTACAGTGCCTGCCTGAGCGACTGCATGTCGACGACGAATCTGTACTTTACGTCGTTTTTGGCTATTCGGTCGAAGGCGGTGTCGATCTGCTGGATCGGGACGGTTTCGATCTCCGAGAGCACTTGATTCTTTGCGCAGAAGTCCAGCATCTCCTGTGTCCCCTGTATGCCCCCAATCAACGATCCCGCGAGACTTCTCCGCAGTACGATGAGACTGGCTACAGAAGGAGACGGATGAGGCTTGGGCGGAATCCCAACAACGGCCATCGTTCCGTCGCGATGCAACAGCCCAAGGTAGGTGTCCAGGTTGTGGGACACGGCCACCGTATCTAAGATGAGGTCGAGCTTTCGAGCTTGAGTCGCCATCTCATCTGGATTGCTCGAGAGGACGACCTCATGAGCTCCAAGTCTGACAGCGTCCGTACGCTTGGATTTCGAGCCGGTGAATGCCACCACATGAGCGCCAAGGGCGCGAGCCAGCTTTATGCCCATGTGTCCCACACCGCCAACGCCAACGATTCCAATCTTCTTGCCGGGACCAGCGTTCCAATAACGCAAAGGGGACCACATCGTGATTCCGGCACACAGCAGAGGTGCAACAGCAGCGAGATCCTCCTCAGCGTGCGTGATTTTAAGTACAAACTCTTGCCGAACTACGATCGAATCGGCATAACCACCTTGGGTGTTGTCACCGGTGATTCTGTCCGGCGAGTTGTAAGTCCAAGTTGCAGATTTCTCACAATACTGCTCGTTCCCGGACTTGCACGCTTCACACTCCTGGCAGCTATCCACCATGCATCCAACGCCCACAATTTCGCCGGTGTTGAAACGTGTGACTCTCGATCCGACAGCCGTTACGCGTCCGACAATCTCGTGCCCCGGCACACATGGGTAGATCGTTCCCTCGGGGTAGATTAGGCCGTCCCATTCAGCCCGAGCCGTGTGTAGATCTGTGTGACATACGCCGCAATAGAGGATCTCAATATTGACATCGTTCGGGCGCAATCCGCGACGCTTGACCGAAATGGGGCTAAATGGCGCATCTTTTGATGTTACGGTGTAGGCGATCGTTTGGGGCATGATGGGCTCCTTCGTTGTTCAGTGTGGCCGAGTGGCCGAGTGGCCGGTCAGTAGGCGATATCGGTTCAAAACTTGCCACTGACATCCGCAGGTTTTAGGCCGGTTTCACGACCGTAATCGACGAGTGATCGTTTAAGATCAGCGCTTGCAAGATTCCCAGGTTTCCTCTCCAGGTTTTAAAGTCGAGCTGTCCAAGTACACCGATTCGTATTGATGACACCAGATCGGGAAGAGCGAGACAATTAGACGATGGTATCGGCAAGACTTTCGTATGGATGGGACACGTTCAATGGGCAACGCTTTGAACCCACCCGACCAGGTTGATCGACCATGGCAAGAGGGTCGGACATGGGGCCTGGAACTGGCATTGATCAATTCTTAGTGTTCGAATTTCTCCGACACGCCGGTCACTAAGGATGTCAGCAGCGCATCCACGCTCGAACACTTTGCAAGGTTGGCACTTTGCCCGGCCCACAGTGCAAGGAGATCCGCCCTCCTTGCCTGTTGAGCTGGTATGGCGAGATTGCGCATGAGGGCGCGCTGAAGAGGATATGGCAAAATCTCGATATCAGACCCATTCAGCGTTTCCATGAGTTCGTTGCGTATGCCGCGAGCGAGCCGTCCAGTGAATCCCCGTGTCAACCCAGTATGCCCGGCCTTACCGCCGAGCAGCGCTTCCCGGTGAAGCGGATGCGCACCGGACTCCTCGCAGGCAAGGAACACCGTTCCCATCTGGACACCCTCGGCTCCTAAGGCGAGCGCCGCCATGATGCCGCGAGCATCCGCAATGCCGCCCGCTGCGAGGACCGGGATTTTAACGGCGTCGACCACTTGCGGGACCAGCGAGATTGTACCGGTGAGTGAGTCTTCGGACGATCGAAGGAACGAGCCCCTATGCCCGCCTGCCTCGAAGCCCGAAGCCACTACGAGATCCACTCCGGCCTCTTCGAGCCTTATTGCTTCGTCAGGCGTCGTGGCCGTTCCTACCGTGACGATGTTCTGCTTGCGAGCCTCGTCAAGGATCTCCTTCGGCGGAATTCCAAAGATGAATGAGAACACCGGCACCTTAGCGTCGAGCAGCACGCGTGCCTGATCTTCGAAGCGAATGGGAGTGTAAGGAGAGAATGTTGGCTGAACTCCTCCAACTGCTTCGATATGTGGGGCGAGATGTGATAGTGCTCGTTGAAAAGCCGCTTCATCCGATCCGATTGCAGCTTCATCTTCCATCGAGACCCACAAATTCATAGCGAAGGGCCTGGGTGTCAGTGAACGTATCTCCGCGATGCGTTCTGAGATGGCTTGTGGCTCGAGACCGTGAGCGCCAAAGGACCCCAGTCCGCCGAAGTTCGAGACGGCTGCGGTGAGCATTTGTGAAGAGAAGCCCCCAAGCGGTCCCTGCACAATCGGATATTCAATGCCGAGTGCGGTTGCCACACGTGTCTGATTCCACGACTTTGACATGAGAGCCTCACAGATAAATCGGCGGATACCCTCCCTCCTCAGAGGGCGAGTGATCCATCTTCTACTACCTCACATCGTGAGGACCACACGGAACTGCGCCTTGCCGCTCATCATCCGCTCGTAGGCCAGTTCCGCCTGGTCAAGTGGATAGGTTTCGATTAAAGGACGCACACCTTTCAATTTGGAAAAGCACAGAGTGTCTTCGGAGTCGGACGGTGTTCCCGTGGTCCAGCTTTGTATTGAACGGCTGGCCATGAGGAGCTGAATCGGCGTGACCTCGATGGGATCGAATGAGGCACCGACGATAAGCAACTTGCCGTTGGGTGCCAGACCATCCACAAGTTTTGACATTGCTTTGGAATTCGGTGCCGTAGCCAAAATGACCTGAGCGCCACCAAGAGCCTGCAGTTCTCTAGCGGGGTCTTTGGATTCGTTATCAATGTAGATATCCGCCCCGAGCTTGATCGCGAGTTCTTCTTTCTCTGCGCCTCGACCGATTGCAGCGACCTTGTATCCGAATTTATTCGCAAACTGGATACCGAGATGGCCGAGACCGCCAATGCCTTGTACCGCAACAAGGTCGCCGGGCATTGCACCGTTCCGTCTCAGCGAGTTGTATGTTGTGACTCCAGCGCAAAGCAACGGCGCGGCCTCGACATCGCTAAGAGATTCTGGTATCGCGGCCAAAGCGCTCACAGGTGCCAGCATGTACTCCTGGTAGCCACCGTCGTAGCTAATACCAGGAATCTCCAGATTTTGGCAATGATTGAAGTCGCCACGTAAGCATTCTCGACAAGTCCCATCGTGGCCGCCGTGCCAGCCAACGCCGACGCGCTGTCCCTTCTGCCATCCAGAAACGTCAGCACCAATGTCATCAATGATTCCTGCCACCTCGTGACCTGGGACACGCGGATACTGGAGCCCTGGCCATAGCCCTTCTTTAGCCAGCACATCACTGTGGCATACACCGCAAGCCTGGACCTTGACGCGAACCTGCTCGGCACCAGGTCGCGGAATTTCGCGTTCAACAATTTCCAAGTTGGCCCCGGGTTTAGATATCTGTGCGACTTTCATCGTGCCGTTTGCGATTGAATGAGAAGCCATAGAGTCTCCTAGTAGAGAGGATGGTAATAGTCGCGAACAGCGTCTCTCGATCCCGCCGGTCATTACATCTCCATCAAGCCAGAAGAGGATGTGCGAGGCAATTAGACGTTGGTACTGGCGATCTATTGGTATTGATCGAGGCGGCACAGAAAGGGGTCGGATGATGCCGCTTGTCATTTATATGGCCCAACGCTCGTGCTGAAGCTGCGATTGTAACCGTTCGCCAGTCTCTGTCTATGGAGAGCGGCGGGGTGTCAGGAAGGTCCGCCTCTTCTAGCCAAATATGTTTAGCGGAAGGTGTCTGCTCCGCCCCAAATAAGGCAGTCACGGAACTGAGAAATGCGGTCAACTCGCGTTCTGCCAGGATGGTTTGTTCCTCGTAAATTGAATGGGAAAATAACTCGGGCACGTTCATGAAGATTCACCTGCTTTGCCTCGATCACCCGAAAGTGAAGGAGTAGGCTGCAACACCGGCGTCGAGAAACTGGATTGTGAAATGCCGATCGAGAATGGACTTCTGCTGCCGGATTAGCTGGTACATGCGGGGCTCGATGACAAGGCCGTTGCCTTGCTCGTCTGTATCAGTTCCATAATCAGCACCTGGTGGATTTCCGTCGAGAAGCAAGCGAAACCGCACTGATTTTCCTGGAACCGCAGGTCCGATCACGAAATGAAGATCGCGGGCGTGAAAGCGGTAGGAAACGCTTCCATCGGGCCGGTTGGACACAATCGACTCGCTACCCATAGTCCAGTCACCGGCGATAGCCCACTGATTGAGCTCGAGCGCCTTTGCGGGGAAGTAGACGTGAGCCTTATCTGCCTTTATACCGCCTGGCGATGCAAAGTTCTGCGTGCGCTTGTAGCCGACGTAGTTTTCTTCCGACCGCAGGTCTTTCCAATCAGGCGGCGCTTCTGGGCCGCGCGCGTCGACAGAAGCGAGATTGTCGTCAATATCTTTCGCCCCGGCTTCCGCGAGCAATTTCCGGATGAGCGACTCAGACTGGGCATATTGACCTTCGCCGAAAACCTGTCCTCGGATATGTCCCTTGGCATCGATGAAATAAAGAGCGGGCCAATAGTTGTTGTTGAATCCTCGCCAGACTGCGTAGTCGTTGTCGATGGCTATCGGATATGGAAGGTGCATATCGTTCGAGGCCCAACGAACATTGTCTACGTTCCTTTCACAGGAGAACTCGGGTGAATGCACTCCAACCACGACCAAGCCGTGCTTTTTGTACCGCTCGGCCCATGCGCGAACGAAAGGAACCTGACGGCGCCAATTAATGCAGGAATATGTCCAGAATTCGATTAGAGCGATTTTGCCTTGGAAGTCTAAGTCGGTCAGCGGGGAGGAATTGAGCCAAATGGTTGCATGTGCGAGAGGGGATAAGTCTGATCGCGCCTTAGCCCACGAATGGGAGCACAATTGCGCAACCGCAACCGCCATCGCTCCGGTTCTGAGCAAACGGCGACGACTCGGATTGCTTGGCTCTCCCATTTCTTCGTCCTCGCTTTCTCACGATCCAAAGACACCAAGGAAAACGCAGAAGCCCTCTTCAACTTTTCCTCTCAAGCTGGGGCCGGCTTCGCGCTGACGCGCTTATCCCAACCATGAAACTGCCCAGGACGAGCTTTTCGTCGCTATCGAGGGCACTGCGTTTCACACTCGGATTATTCTTGATCGAATGGCTCAGTACGGTGTCCCGGTTCAACGTGTCATTAACGCCGGCGGTATTCCTCAGAACAACAGGGTACTGAATCAGATTTATGCCAACGTGCTTCGGAAGGCCATTCTCGTACCGGAGGGAACGCCAACTAGTCTGGGCTCGGCCATCATGGCTTTTGTTGCTGTCGATATTTTTCCATCAATTGAATCCGCACAGAAGACGCTCTGCCTGCCGTTCAAAACTTTCGAGCCGGAACCAGAAGCGGAAGCCATTTATGAGCGGATCTATCGGCTCTATCGAAGAGTGTACTTCGCCCTTGGTAGATGCAGCGCAGAGCCAATAGCTGTTGGAGATATCTTGCCTGAATTAAGGCGTATCGCGGCAGAGAGTCGCAGCACACTAGCTGCAGTCGTTCCAGATCTCTAGCCATCCGCCTATCAGCCAACGCGTACCACGATCGCCTCCTTGCAATAGGAGGATGCAATGGGTCTGAGAAGTGTCTTCGGCTTTATGTCCTACCCTCCGTCTTAGTCAAGTCCGCGGTGCGCAGCCATATTACCAACACTGGTAAGTAATT